>Ga0070665_100000050_pt1 | contig 250991 bp, 208 predicted proteins | sample KBSS13metaG_FD_65862 | JGI IMG/M metagenome (GOLD analysis project Ga0070665, IMG submission 65862) | Switchgrass rhizosphere microbial communities from Kellogg Biological Station, Michigan, USA - KBS S1-3 metaG | ecosystem: Host-associated > Plants > Roots > Rhizosphere > Soil ...
GGGATGCCGCCGGAGTTGGGGTTGTATTGATTGGTTGTGATGCCCCGGACGATGCCGTTCATGGAGCGGCGGGTGGTGGAGGAGCCTTGCGGATTGGTGGCGGCGGAGACGCCATTGATGACGCAATTTTCGAGATCGCGCAGGAGTTCGCGGAGGCGTTCTTGCTTCTGGTATTCGAGTTCGTCATCAATGCCGTGCTGGCGAGCGGCACGCATCGAACCGGATACTTCAACGGTTGCAGAGAAGATCTGCGTGTAGTTGGCCTTGCGGGCGCGGAGCGTGAAGCGGGAGTTGGTCGCGTCGGCGCCTTCGAGCGCGGCGTTGCCGAGGATGAAGAGGCGCTTGCCGTTGACGAGCGTGGCTTTGGTAGTTGTGCCGTAGCCTCGGACGACGGTGATCACGTTGCCGGCGACGGCGGTGACCTGCATCACTTCAGTGCTGGCATCGGGGCGAACGAGATCGCCGACTTGGAAACGCGAACCGTTCTGGACGGTGAGGCTCGTGGCGTTCTGCGCGTCGGGTGTGTAGACAGTTTGATTGAGTGAATCGGTGTTGGGGAGGAGCGTGTCTTCCATCCATTCGTGGATGGTGCTGAGCGCGGGACGCTTGGCATCGCCCAGGTAATCGAGCAGCGGCGTTTCGTACGGAGAGACGATGCCGACAAGGTCGGAGACGTCTTCCATGATTTCGGGAAGATCGGAGCCGGCGGCGAATGTGGGTTTTCCGGAATAGGACATTTCAAAACCTCCAAAGAGACAAATTTCCAAAGGGCCAAAGAAGGAAACTCAAAGCTCAAAACAGCAAAGCTCAAATAGGAATGGATTCAGGGGCGACCGGCGCGGGCGCGCAGGTAGTTGAGGAGAGAGCGGCGGTCGCCGGTGCGGGCTTGGGTTGCGAGGTCGTGCAACGAGTCGGTTGTTGATGTGGTGATTGCTGGGCTCATGGCAGAAGGAATGGGGCGCGAAGGGAGCGCGGATTCGAAGAGGAAGGGTTTTTGCGTGCGAAGCGATTGGATGAGTGCAGCGATGTCGGGTGGATCTCCTGTGGCTTGGCCTGCGCGCATGGATGCGAGCATGAGGGACGCGACTTCGGGGTCGATGGCGCCCGCGTTGGCAAGTGCGCGATCGATTTCGCGGGACTGCTTTTCTTGAGCGAGGGCGGATTCGGCATTTGCGAGCTGTGCACGGAGCGATTGCGTATCGGCTTCGAGTTGTGCGAGTTTGGATTCGGCTTCGAGTGCGCGGGAGCGCCAGTCGGTTTCGTCGGAGACGGGCGGGCGGGTGGGCTCGAGAGGCGGGGTGCCGCCGTCTTCTCCGGGTGGACGGGTGTTTTCGTCGGACATTGAGATTCCTTTCGTGGTTTGGATGTGAATGCAGGACGTCAGTGAATTTGGGGGCAACGGCGCCCTCGCTTGCGCGTCGGGCTCGTAGAGGCATCAGACGGCGCCGTCGTCGGTGGGCGTGTAGCCGAGTTCGCTCAAGATGCGCTGCTTGTCGACGCCGATGCGAAGCTTGGTTTCGGCGGTCTGGACTTGCTCGCGGTCGTCGACGGGGAGCGGGTCGGGCCAGTCGATGCGGATGCTGCGGTCGATCTCGTCGGTCTTGAGAATGTCGAGGTGGTCGAGTGCGGCGAGGATCAAACGTGAAGCTTCGGCGAGGCCTCGGCCGTAAGTGACCTGCTTCCGCGCGGTGCGGCTGAGGAGGCCCATGAGCGTGACCTTGAGAGCCATCGCGCTCGAGAGGTTTCCGACTTTGCCCTGGACGACGCCGGTGGCGAGGGGAGGGACGCCACTGAGTTTGTCGAGGGCGTTACGAATCGCTTCGAAGTGAGCATCTTCGGAGGGCGCTTCGGCGTCGCCACCAAACGTCTGGATCGAGGCCTGCGTGTCGTCGGTTGCGATCATGACGCCGGGACCGATGGAGAGTGAATCCGGTGCACCGAGACCCTTGCAGAGATACATCTTGAAACTCTGCATCGCGAGGCGATACGCACGATCGCTGAGGCGGGTGTTGAGTTCGTCCTGGAGCGGGATGAGCGGCTCGACTTCGCTGATGCCGGCGTAGTGGAACGGCTGACTCACGTTCTGGATGTGGACGATCGGGAGGCGGCCTTGCGTCCACGGTGTTTCGTCGGTTGCGATGGCGCGTTCGTTCTCGTAGATGTGGTGGAAGTCGGCGGAGATGAATTCGGTATGGGTGGTGCGCTTGCGGCGATTTGTTTGCGCGCCGATCAGTGCTCGGAGGAAGCCGGGGTGGGAGTCCTCTGGCGCGTGTTCTTCGCGCTGGAAGTGGATGATGTAGGCGGAGAGGTGGCGGAAATCGGAGGTGTCCGTGAGAGGGATGCCGCGGCGGGGGTCGATTGTCTCGATGCGGATTGGGGGCGAGATGCGAAGCAGTTCGTGCGGCTGCAAGTTGTGCATGCGGGCGCGACGGCGGAAGTCTGCCGCAGTTTCGGTGATGCGGACGAGCAGATCAACATGGCCAAAGACGTGGGCGAGGAGGGCGAGATCGGTGAAGAGGGAGATGCCGCCACTGCATTCCCAGATCGCGTCGAGCGCGGTTTCGACGGCGGAGCGGGTTGCCTGCGTGCGAGCGGTGCTGACGAAGCGGATGGGCTTGGCGAAGAGGAAATCGACCATGGCGTGGAGGCGCCAGGCGATGTCGTTTTCGATGACGAGCTCTCGCGGAGAGCGGAGGCGATCGTCGGATGCGATGTTGCCGGGGCGGGTGAGGCGGGAGGGGAGACCGACTTCTTGCGGCTGGGAGTACCAGCGCGACGGTGTTGAACCGTTCGCGGCGCCATTCGTGGTGCCCGCGCGGGCGACCGGCTCCAGGGCATTCCTGTAATACGTCCAGAGTTTGTCGAGGCGCGGAATGGTGCGCGTCTCGTGCTCTCGCAGTGTGAGAGAGAGTGATGCCTCGTTGAGGCCGACGTCGGAAAATGCCTGGAGCCGGTACGCCATGTCGGGACCACCTTGGGTGGGGTTTGCCGCCGTGCGGGCGGTGATTCGCGGAGGCCGAAAAAAGCGAGCCTCCACAAAGGAACCCCGAAGCGCCAATGGCCCGAAATAACCGTAACTAGGACCTGCACAAAATCGCGCGCAAGGCCCTGTCTTTCAGCGGGTTAACTTGTATTTTGCAAAATGGAAAGTGGGGTGGCTTTGTCGCATACCTTTGGCCCAAAAAAGCAGTAACTACACGTTTGGTAAGGGTGCCCTAAAGACGGCGGATTGGGGGACGCAGCGCGGCGGAGAGACGGCGCTGCGACCCATATCCTCCGGCATGCAAGTCAAACTCACGACGTCACACGGCGAAATCGTTCTGGAACTCGACCCCAAGAGCGCGCCGATCAGCACCGAAAACTTTGTCGCGTATGTGAAGTCGGGCCACTACGAGGGCACGGTTTTCCATCGCGTGATCGATTCGTTCATGATCCAGGGAGGCGGACACACGGCCGACCTCGGCAAGAAGACGACCAACAAGCCGATCAAGAACGAATGGCAGAACGGGCTCAAGAACAAGCGCGGCACGGTCGCGATGGCGCGCTTGGGCGGCAACGCGGACTCGGCGACGAGCCAGTTCTTCATCAACACCGTGGACAACGCGTTTCTTGACAAGCCTCAGCCCGACGGCGCGGCGTACGCCGTTTTCGGCAAGGTAATCAGCGGGATGGATGTTGTCGACAAGATCCGCAAAGTGAAGACGACGACCAAGCAGGGCATGGGCGATGTGCCGGTCGAGCCGGTCATGATTGCGAAGGCGGAAGTGCTGCTCTGATCGAGCGGGTACTTACGGGCACAGCAACTGGTTGTATCCAGCCAGGAACTCGACAAAGTCGGCGTCGTCTACCAGCGCGTCGTGGTTCAGGTCCGCTGCCATGCTTGCGGGCGGGACCACGAGCTGGTCGTAGCTGACGATGAAGATCTGGAAGTCGGCATCGTCGACCATGGCGTCGCCATTGAGATCGCCGGGGCAGGAGACGCGTTCGTCGCCGTCGAGGATGCCGTTCAGGTTGCGGTCGATGCCGATGCGCACTTCGCTGCCTTTGGGGACGATCATCCACGTCTGCTCGCTGCCGAGCGAGGCGAGGTTCTTGACGGATGCGACGGTGACGGGCGAGCCGGCTTTGTCGGACTGGAAGAGACCGCCGCCCTGATAGGCCCAACCGCGCGGGACGCCGTTGACGCGGCCTTTGACGACGAGACCGACCTTGCCGCTGCTGGCGAGGTTTTCGAATTGCGTGAGCAGCGCGAGCTGTTCCGATGGAGCGGTCGCAAAGTTGACAAGCGTTGTCTGCTTGCCGACGGCGGCGTGCGTGTCCTTGCTGAGTGGTCCGGTGGGATCGAGCGGGTTGTTGTTGACGACCGCCAGGTCGGAACCGGAGAAACTGAGAATGAGAGCGGTGAGGTTGGCGACTTCCTGGTCGCTCACAACGTTGAAGACGGGTTCGGAGACGAAACGCTCGATTGAATCGACCGAGCCGTCGTGGAGCAGGCCGAAGCCGGAAGTGTTTTCCATCTGCGTCGCGTTGAAGCCGGTCTTCTTGTACTGGTTCCGCAGCTGCGGAATCTTCATGGTGACGTTGGTTGAGCCGTCGACGGAAACAACGGCGTGATGGCGTTCGCCGTTGGCGCCCGGGGCGATCGCGACCAGGTTGAAGCCGGAGACTCGCATGTCGGTGCCCATGCCGGTTGGAACGGTGTGACACGTCACGCACGCGAGGGCGTTGCCGTCGAGGCGTCGGTTGCTGCTTCTATAGATGGTGAGACCGCTCGAGGCATTTCCGTTCGGAAGGGGCTCGCCCGCGCCGCCGAAGCGACCGGTCTTGAAGTGACCGGGCAATGGAAGATTGGTCGGAAGTGTGTTGTCGAGATTGCGGAACGGATTCGGCGGGATGGTGATCGTCGCGAGGAAATTCTCGAACTCCTGCATGGCGGTCGCGCCGAGTGGGGCATCGCCACCTTGCAGCGCGACGAACGCGTTCGCGAAGGCTTCGATTCCGGCGCGATCACCCCGCCAGTGGTGGGGCTCGTGGCCGATGATGTCCTGCAATGTCTGCGTGGTCATCGGGCCCTTCATCGGATGGAATGGCTCGAAGCCGGAGTTGAGGCCGGACAGGTTGAATCCGAGATTGAGATTGGCCAGCGGATCGACGACACCACTCGGATCGCCGAGATCCCATGCGAGGCGGTCCATCGTTCCGTCGATGTGGCATGACGCGCAGGAAATCTGGCCGAGGCCGGAATTGCGGTGCGTGTCGTAGAGGTGTTTGCGTCCGGTCTTGATGTCGCTTGTGGTCGGGTCGTAGAACGGAACGCGGATGACTTCCTGTTCAGTCGAGAGCGAGACGACGGAGATCGAGCCGCTGAACTTGTTCATGACATAGAGACGATCGCGACCCTCATCGAGCGCGAGGCCGGTCGGACCTTCGCCGACTTCGATCGTCTGTTGCAAGCCGGCGCGGGCGCCCGCCTGATTGATGACGATGACGTTGTTCGAACCCATGCCGGAGATGTAGGCAGTGGTGCCGGAGTTGTTCCAGACGATGCCGCGGGGATCTCCGAGGGATTTCTTGCGTTCGGAAAGGGCGATGCTCGGGGTGGTGTAGGTCAGATGCGGGTTGAGATCGACCACGGTGGACGCGAGCGTGCCGGGCGTGACGGTTGCCATTTCGACGCGGATGAACTTGCCCTTGAGATTGGGTTCGTAGCGGATGTGGTTGGTCGCTTCGGTTCCGATGACGGCGATCTGGCCTGTCGCGGGGTTGACGCCGACGCTCATACAGAGGTTCATGAGATTGTGGGCGTAGTCGATGCTGAGCGAGTTGGCGTTGATAGAAGCAAGATCGTTATCGAGAAGTGTCCAGCCGACAGGGCGGCCCGATTTGCTCGCGTTCGCGCCGGAGACGAGATCAGTCCAGTTTCCGTTGTTGTCGTCGAACCACTGGCCGGCGCCGTTGTTGCGGACGATCATGGCGACGCGCGGCGGAGTACCGGCGGCGGGGTTTTTCGCGGGAACAAATATTGGGCCCATATTCGGCGGCGGATTGACGCCGGCGTACGGAGTGGACGCATCGTCCACGACGTTGGGCGGGAAAGCGAGAACGGCGCCGTTGATACCGGCGGTCGCACCGCCTCCGAGGGCGGTGGTGCCGTTTCCGGATTCAAAGACAGCCGCGTACACAGTTGAGCCATCCGGACTGACCGCCATCGCGCGGGGCGATTCGCCCTTGATGGAAACTTCGGCGACGGGTGCGTCGCTTCCGGAGATGCTGAAAACTTGCACAACTTTCGCGACGGAGCAGGTGACGAAGGCTCGCTGGGGGTTGCCGGCGAAGACGACGTCGGCGGGCTCGTCCTTGGTTGCGAGGGTGCGCACGACGTTCATCGTGTTGAGGTCGACGACGCTAACGGTGTCGCTGACGCGATTGACAACCCAGACTTCAGTTTCGGTTCGAGCGCGGACGGAGACCGGATCGAGCCCGACGGCGACAGAGCCAACTGAATACGGAAGGCCGTGGGTGATGTCGAAGATTTCGAGGCGGTTGTCGGCGGTGTTGACTGCGAGGAGGCGGTTGCCACTGGGTGATTTGTCCAGCGGATGGACGTGCGGGCTTTCCCAGTTCACGAACGAGCTATTGGAATAGCGGTCGCCGAACGGATCGCTTTGAATGACGAGCGCTCCGGCCATGCCGGCGCAGGCGAGACCGAAGATGCCGGCGTAGGACGCTTCTTTCCAATTCTTCATCTCTCACTCCCGCGCAATCTGAATCAATTCCTGATCAAGATACTCGACAAGGCCACGCCGTCGAACATGAACAGCCGAATCCGACCCGAATAACTGGGAAAGGACGGAGATGGCTTTCGCAGAGAAACTAAGCATGCCTTTTGGCGGCAGGAAGGCCTCTTTGCTCAGTTTCCGCCGGGTTGGGGCATCTGCCAGGCGCGAGCAATCCCGAGCGCCCCGGTCCGCGAGACTGGAGTCAGGACGATCGCGTCGGCTCCGACGGTTTCAAAGGTCTCTCCGGCGCGAATGCCGGGAAGAACGGTCGTAGTCCATTGGCCGGCGCGGCGGACCTGAAGCACCCATCGCGAGGGGATGAGCGGAAACTCCCATGGCATCCACGCGAGCGCCGTGTGCGTTCCGTCGCAGGCGATCAGCGATTTCCATTCGATCTTGGGAAAGGTGGGGTCGGCGAGCCACGGGCTTTCGGGAATGAGCGCGGTAGTCGGGTAGCGATCCATGATGACTTGATTGATGCCGCCCCGGTTTTCGAGGAAGACTTTGAGCGAGAAATGGATCTGTCCGGGAGTGTCGATGCCGGGGTTGCCGGAGCGCTCGCGGGTGATGTTGATCTGGCGCAGAATTTCCGCGGGGATCCAGTTGCGTTCCGGGTTTTCTTTCTCAAGGCCGATGCGGCTTGTGTAGAGGCTCGGCCAGAGGTGTCGCTCCATCGTGTTTTGTGCCGCCCACCAGGCCAGAAGCCTGATGAAGTTCTGCTCGACGGAATCCGCACTCCAATAGAGCTGGGGCGAAAGGTAATCGAGCCAGCCGGCAATCAGCCAGAATTTCGCGTCGGCGTGGAGCTTTGCGACAGCGTCCATGCCCTTGATGCCCTCGGGGTTGCCGGGCTTCCAGATGCCGAAGGGTGCGATCCCGACGAGGACGTACGGTTTGGCGGCCTTGATGTCTTTATAGAAGCGCTCGACGAAGGAGTTAATGTTCTGCTGGCGCCAGAGATCGCGCGTGGGCGGACGGATCGCGGTTCCCGGCGGCGCATCGGCCTTGAGCTTTGCGACGTACTTCGCGTAACTGGCATCGTCCGGGAATGCAGCGCCTTCCTTTGGATACGGATAGAAATAGTCGTCGATCGCGATGCCGTCGATGTTGTATCGCTGCACAATGTCCATCGTGACGCGCATCGTGTGCTCGACCGCTTCGGGCTCACCGGGGTCAAGCCATTCGTAGCTGTCGTATTCCTTCACGATTCCCGGGTTGGTGCGCGAGATGTGCGTCGCAGCGTTCGGCGATTTCGCTTTGTAATGGCGCGCCCGGAAGGGGTTGAGCCAGACGTGGACATCGATGTTGCGCTGGTGCGATTCATCGATCCAGATTTGGAGCGGGTCGTAACCGGCTTCGGATGGAGAGATGCCGCTGGCACCGGTGAGATATTCGCTCCACGGTTCGAGCGTGGAGGCGTAGAGCGCGTCGGCGCTCGGACGCACCTGCAGCAGCACGGCATTGATGTTCATTTTCTGGAGGCCGTTGAGGACGCGGGTGATTTCGGCCTTTTGCTGCTGAACAGTCAGATCGCTTGCGCTCGGCCAGTCGATGTTCTGGACGCTGGCGATCCAGACGCCTCGGAATTCGCGCGGGAGTTCGGGCGGTGCGAGCGTTACGAAGGAAGCGGGCGGTGTTTCGCGCCACTCAGATTGAGCAAGTGCGGGCGTTGAGACCAGAGAAAGAGCGATGAGCGACATCCGCAGGGACGGCAATTGCATGTGCGATCTTTGGCAAGGCTTACGGCACTTTGCAGCGATCGCCTTCGCACACCATCGCCGGCTCCTCGCCAAGCAATTTCGCGGCACGGGCGCTGATGCCTATGCGGTTGCGTGCGAACCAGCGATAAAAGATGTCGACGAGCGGGCGAATAAGGGGCCAACCGGTCACGCTTATCGCGGCACTCGTCATGCGGGCTCTGAATCCGCCGCCTTCTGAAACAGCGCGATACGCGCGCCGGAAAACCTCCATGCCGGTGATCAATCGCCTGTCGGGCGTGACACCGTGGATCTGGCCCATCAATTCGTCCATCGACGCGTATCGCGACGCGTCAAAATCGGGAGCAGTGATATCAAGAACGCGGAGCCTGCCCCGTCCGGCATCGAGCCGCTGCATGAACCGGGCCTCGCGCCGGCAGAGGGTGCACTTGCCGTCAACGAGGATGGCGAAGGGTTGGTTCACGCTCTCTCTATTCTTCGGCCACACGGGATTGGATGTTCGGCGAGTGGCGATTTTGATCGCAATTGAGCTTTCCGGTCGCTTCTGCGAACACAAACCGAGCGGGAATCACTACATTGGCGGCCGGATTGGCTGTGTGGTGGGGCGTGGGCCTGCCGCGAGTTCTCGTGCCGGGGCTGAAGGAGGACTCTGATGCGCTTGTTCCCTGTTTGTCTATTGCTGCCGGTTGCTCTCACCGCTCTTGTTTCGGGATGCGCTGCGCAGAATCGCATCGCACACACGCCCGAACCGATCGCTTCGGCCGGCTTGAACAAGGCGCCAATCGAGCAACCCGTCAAGATGGATGCCGACGCCCAGGGTTACACGGCGAATGCGTTTCGAGTTGGCCAGGTGATCGTTGCCGGTCAGCCCACCGAAGCGACGCTTGAGAAACTCTCGAAAGAAGGATGCACGCTCGTCGTGAACATCCGCACACCCGAGGAAATGAACGACCGCAAGCGCGTGCCATTCGACGAAGCGGAAACGCTGAAGCGCCTCAATATCGAATACGTGTTCATCCCCTTGGGCGGTCCGAACAAAGAGTTCCCCTACACGCCGGAAGCGACGGACAAGTTTGCCGCGGCGCTCGCCCGCCACAATTCCGGCCCCGTGCTGCTCCATTGTCAGGTCGGTTATCGCGCAAGTCACCTGTGGGCCGCCTATCTCGTCCGCACGCGCGGCATGACGCCCGACGACGCATTTGCGCTCGGTTCGAAGATGGTCATGAACGAGCAGCCCTTCGAGAATCTCGCAGGCCTGAAAGTCGAATACCTGCCCAAGCCCGCAGAGACGAACTAGCCCGGATCGGCGGCAAGACGCTTCCAGTACGCACGCAAGGCATCGGCGCGAGGACGCATCACGCCCTCACGGTTCGAGATCGAGAAACCCGAATACTCGGCGAGAATCGCGCGGATCAGGTGTTCCTTGAGCGGCTGGTTTGCTTCGTTGGCGAGTCGCAGCGCGATGCTCGCGATGATTCCGTTGTCCGGAAAATCCTTGAGCGCCTTCTGCAGTTCCGGGCTGTCCCACTTCAGTTCGCTGCGCCGAATCATTGTCGTAAGCAAGCTGGCCGCGCCGCGCGGATCGTTCGCCAGTTCCCACGTCATCTTGTCTATTTCATCCTGCTTGCCGGTGTCGAGATACAGAAAACCCGCGGCCTCAAGCACGTCGCGATCCTTCGATTTCTTTGCGAGTTCAAGGATTTTCGGTCCCACCGTGGCGCGGGCGTCTTCACGCAGGATTGCACCGCTCCGGATCGCGTACTTGAGCATGAGCACCATCGCGTGCGCATTGGTGGGCATGGTCGCGCTCTCGTCGATGAGATAGCGGCTCCGGCGGAGCAGGTCGGTGATCTTTTCCTTTGTCGGCCGTTCCATCATGGCGAGCGCGCCAACGCAGCGGGCCTCCTGAACCTGTGTGTTTCCCCCTGGGAGGATCCATTTCCCTGCCAGCGCCAGGTCGTTCTGAAGGAACTCCCGGTGGGGGGCCTTGGTCCACCAGTCCGCCTGCCAATCGCTGTCCAGCAGGATCAGATCGACCGCGGCCATTTCATCCGCCGCCGCGACTTTCGGAACCAGCTCGCGCCGCTTCCCGAGGGGGTACTCGCGGCTGTTCACCTCGCAGACGAGCGCCTCAAAGTTCTCCTGTGAGCCGAGTTTGGCCTCGGTCGCCAGCTTCCAGATCTCGAGCGCTCGGTCCACCTTGCCCAATCGCAGCGCGCATTCCGCGGCCATGCCCAGAATCGGCGAGTTTCCGGGCCGGATCTCGTTGGCACGGTCATACGCGCGCAGCGCGCCCTCATACTCGCGGGCGCGATGCTGCGCAAGCCCCCACTCGAGCTGCGCGTTCGCGTTGTCGGGCAGGGCTTCCGATGCCTGCTTCAGCATTTCGTACGAAAGCTTGCGATCGTTCTGATAGAGCGCCTGACCGAGCACAAGCTTCTGCGCCGGCGTGCGCTTTGATTCCGGAAATGTATCGAGCAGCAGCTTGTTCGCGCCGTCAAAATCGCCCTTGATCACCATCGCTTCGGCCTTTGGCGCGATGGTCCGCAGCGTTGCGACCGCATCATTCACATCATCTTCTGATGTGCGTGCCCGCGTAACCTTTTCAGGTTCCTTTGGAGATGGCTTGGGAACCGCTTTGTCGGACGCCTTTGACGGCGACTGGGCATTCGCGCCGGTGGGCAGCCCCGCGAGCCCCCACGCAACAGCCACCACGCCCGCCAGCCCCGAATATCCCAACGCTTGACGCCTCATCATCCGGCGACCTCCGCGTGCCCGGCTCGACGACCCGATCCGGGCAACGCATCGATCGTACCAGCCGGATGCAACGAAACGAAACCCCTGTGGGAGTGCAGGGGCTTCGTTTCGTTTGGGGAATGAAAGCCGATTTAAGCGCGACGACGCCGCGCCGCAATCGCACCGCCAGCCGCGGCAAGGGCGAGTACGCCGGGTGCCGGGACGTCCGAATAGCTTCCGGGGTTCCCGATGTCACCGTTTGCGGAGGCGTACGAGCCGTAGGCATCCGCGGCCACCGACGCGATCGCGAAGTTCGCGGCATTCGCGCCGAGATTGGTGAACTTGATGTTTCCGGAGATGCCCTGCGTGCGCGGACCGCCGATGGTCTGATCGTCGTACGTCAGGCGGTCGATGAGATTATTCGATGCGTCGTAGATGTTGATTTCGTCGGCGCGGCTGAGGTTGTTCACGTTGCTGCCGATGATCTTGATTGAAGCACTGAGGCTCCAGGCCGAACGGAACGCCGCTTCGGTGGGCTCGCAGATGATCGCGCTCTCGCCGACTGCGAGGATCCCGAAATTGCTCAGGCTCTGAGAGCCGGGCGCGCGCGAGTTGTCGTCGAACGACCAGCCGGTCAGGTCGATGGCGCTGCCACCGATGTTTGTGATCTCGACGTACTCGCGGGCCGTGCCGCCCGCGCCGTTGTACATCCACTCGGTGATGCGGATCGCGCCCATGGCGCTGGTCGCGGCGAACGCAAAGCCCATCGTGAGGCCGACCGCGCCGATCGTTTGCTTGCTGCTCATCTCTCGCTCCTTTGTTACCCGATGTGCGGCACAGGCGCGCCGTTGGAAACCGGGAGCGAAGACTAAACGACGCAGTGTGGTCGCTGCGCTTGCGTACAACGAAGATCGTGTGAAGGTTGTGTTACGACCATGTTGGCGCAGCGATTTCGCGTGAGATCGTTCCGACCTTCGCGCGATCTTGACGCAATCTTGCGCAAACCACAACGCCCGCTTGACACACCTCGTGTTAAGGTCCGCCTCGTATTCGTGCCCCAGCCGTTCCATGCCTTGACCGATCACGCAGAGCATGAACACACATCAGCACGCAAACACAAAGCATCTTCCCCATCGGGCCGTTCGCAATGCGTTTACGCTGATCGAATTGCTCGTCGTGATCGCTGTGATCGCGATCCTGATCGGCATCCTGCTTCCCAGCCTCGCGAGCGCCCGCGATTCTGCCCGCACTCTCAAGTGCAAAAGCAATCTGCGCCAGATGGGCATCGGCTTCCTCGCGTACGCCGGGAGCAACCGGGGCTCGTATTGCAGCGGACCGCAAGACGGGCGCGTGAACAACAACTGGGGAGCGGCATCCGACATCCAGGCGGGCAAGGTCGGCTGGATGTCCGATGCGATCGAGGGCAGCTACTTCAACCCCGGCGCAAATCTCTGCCCGACGAACCCCGCCCGCTCCACGCAGTCGCTTCAGAACGACAAGTTGCCCCCGAATTACAAGGGAATCAAAGACACCATGGCCCGCCGCCAGGCGATGTTCAACGCCGGGTACAACACCAACTACACGCCTACGTGGTACATGGCGTTCACCGAACTGATCAACGTTCATGACAACCCCGATGTCGACGTGAAGCGGCCGTACATGGATTCGAAGCGCACCAAGCAGGCCATGCGCGGCACGCTCAACGAAAAATTCCTCGGCCTCGTGCCCACCAGTCTTGTTCCGCTCTTCGCGGACGGCCGCGTGAACGACGTCAACGACGGCGAATCTACTGTGCTCGTCGGTGCCGACACCTACAGAGTCGTGAAGCACCTCAGCGACGGATACGCCGGCGCGCCGGTCGATGGCTATTTCGGCAAGCAGGCGTACAGCGATCTTGGCCCCGCGCACGGCAAGGCCCCCGGCGGCAGGCTTCGTAACACCGCTGCCGGCGGCATCAATCAGAAAGACCTCGACAAGTACTACGGCAACTGGCTCTTCGCGGACGGCCACGCGGATTCGCTCCGCGATTCCAATATGGACGGCGAGTTCGGCTGGCTCGACGGCAGCAACATCAAGGGCGACGACCCGTACGACGACGACGATGTTGAACGCAAGGTCTTCGGAGGCCATCTCACGACAGGCCGCTTCGCGCCCGACCCGACCAAGGTGCGCAGCAGCATCGAACATTGATCACGTTGCAGTCCATTCGTTCACAAACACTCGGATAACTGTCCGCTCACCTTCCGGAGAGAATCATGAAAGTCTCGATCACTATGGGTCTCATCGCAGCCGCCCTGATTGCCGCGGCCGGCAACGCGCAGGTCGTCCTCAATGAAGTCTGGTCGAATCCCGCTGGTGGCGGCTCGTCCGGCGACGATCGCTACGAATACATCGAGCTGTACGGTAAACCCGGCATGAAGCTGGACGGCTACATGCTCGCTTCGGTCTTCGGCGGCGCGGACGACGGCAACAACATCCCCGGCCCACTCCCGACCGGTTGGGATCAGGGCGATGAGCTCCCCGAGATCGACGAGGCGTGGTCGCTCGACGGACTGACGATCGGAAGCAACGGCTTCTTTGTTCTCTACAACAACAACGGCAACAACTCGAACATTCCGGCGCTGCTCCCCGCCGCCACCACCCGCGCGACGTACATCTCGAAGCACATCCCGACGAGCGACGTTGCCGGCCGCATCAAGAACGACGGCAGCGCGACGTTCATCCTCGTTCGAAGGCGTCCTTTCCACACCCTCGTTTCGAACGGCGCGGGCGGCTTCACCAGCATGTACGACGGCAGCGCCAACTACTTCAGCGGATCGCGATACGCCTGGCGCAAGGATGTGAACCCCGACGTGAACTGCGACGGCATGCTCGATCTCAACGGCATCGCGACTCAGAACGGTTTTCCGTACTTGCCCGAGACTCCCGTGAACAGCGAAGACACGAGCTATTCGGTGGTTCCCACGCCGGCGCCGATGACGCTCGAACCTTATCAGATGGTGGACGACATCACCTGGTCGAACGGCGGCGGCAAGGAGTATTCCCGCTCGCAGCAGCAGGAAATCTCCGACACGACAAACTTCAACCCCGACGCGATCAGCCGCATCCATTACTACGGCACCAATCCGAACCTGGGCGACCGCCTCGACAGTCTCAACCACGTCGTGCCGACGCACACCGCCGATGAAGAGTTCATCTACGGCGACGTGCCGACCAACAGCACACGCCTCTACGACGCGACTCTCTCCGGCGGCCCGACCTTCCCGGGCCAAACTCCCGGCTCGCGTTTCAATGACATCAGCCGCGAGGGTTTCGCGATGACCCCGGGAAACTTCAACGATGGCGTCACGACCGGCGCGTTCGGTGTGACCGTCACGCAGTTCCGCTGGGTCACCGGCGACTTCAACTTCGACGGCATCGTGGACTGCTCCGATCGCGAGCTTCTCGAGTCCCGCCTCGGCGCAACGCTCGATGACACCGAGACCCACATCAAGGATCGCGGCACGCCTGAAACCACTGATGACCTCACGATCACCGGCTGGTGGAAGTGGCAGGGGCGCAGCTTCAACGCCCTGCTCTCGATGCTCAATATGAACACCACCGACGGCCCATCGGCAACCAACAGCAACGCGGTTACCTCCGCCGATCTCGCGGCCTTCGACGCGGCATTCCCGGGCCTTTGCGCCTCCACGTGCCCGGCCGATCTCAACAACGACGGCTTTGTGGATGACTCCGACTTCGTTATCTTTGCGAACACTTACAACATTCTTGATTGCTCCGATCCGACGATGCCCGTCGGTTGCCCGGGCGATATCAATTCCGATGGCATCGTGGACGATGCCGATTTCGTCCTGTTCGCCGCGGCATACGACCAATTGCTCTGCCCGTAAGCCGCTGAAAGCAAGACGCTCAAGAGGCTGGGCGTCGACAATCCGACTCCAAAAAGGAGGCCCGGGGGTCTATCCCGGGCCTCTTTCGTTTTTTGCCGCAGGCTCCAAATCTGCGGATTTGGAGTGCCGGATTCCGCTTGGGAAATTGTCAGGCGTCTGATAGCCTTCGCGCAACAGGTGCCTTCGGCACCGTCGTGGAGGATGTGTATGAAGACGAAGCTGTGCGGGGTGGCAATTGCATGTGGCATCGTGGCGGCGGTGTGTGCGCCAGCGATGGCAGATGAAGCGCGGGTTCCATCAAGCGGAAACGGCGCTGAACTTCCATCCAATCAGGAAGGACCGATCGGCGGTACAACGGCGCGCCATTTCATGATGGTGCTTGATGCGCGAGCCATGCAGGGAATCCCTGTTGGCAGCCGCCTGACTGGATTGAGATTCCGGCTGGACGCGGGCATCGCCGTTGCCTGGCCGCCCGCCAACGTGTCGTTCGCGGATTACGAGCTGCGCCTCAGTGCAGCAGCAACGACTTCCGCAACAATGAGTACCACGTATGCGAGCAACGTTTCCGGCGCGCAGACTCTGGTCAAGGACGGCGGGTTCGCGATATCCGCGAGCTCGTATCCGGCCAGTCCGGCACCGCGCGCCTTTGGCCCGCTGATCCAGTTCGACGCCGGCTACGTCTATAACGGTGGCGCACTGTGTCTGGACTTCAACCACACTGGAACCGGATCGCTTGTATCCGGCTCCATGGACGCGTCGAATTCACCATCGACGGACTTTGTGCGCGGCCTCTACGCGCCAGATCGTGTGGCGGCCAGTGGCAGTCTGACGACGTGCCCGATCGTGGAGTTCGAGTACGTTCCGCCCACCAACACCGTCGTGCCCGCGTCGCTCGTATCCAGCACCGGTCCCAATAGCCAGGAAGGCGAGATTGGCGGCACAGGCGTCCGCCGCTACTTGTTCAACATCGACGAAGCCGCGCTGAATATTCCTCCCGGAAGCGTCATTACTGGTTTGGCTTTCCGACTTGATGAAAACCTGGCTGCGGCGTGGCCCCCTGCGAATACCACGAACTCGGATTACGAGCTGCGCATCGGCTCCGGTGTTGCAACGGCAGCGATGAGCTCGACGTACGCCAACAACTTCACATCGCAAACGCTGGTGTACGACGGCGCGCTCGATCTCAACATGGGAGTCTTCTCCTCCGAGGCGACCGGCGCCACTCCCGAGCAGTATGGTCTGGTCATTCCATTCTCGACGCCATATCCCTACTTTGGCGGGAATCTCAGCATCGATATCAACTATCCGGCGACTGCATTTGGCGCTCTGGGCGCCATGGACGGAACGCAGTTTGGCGATTTCGCAACCACGGGAGTCCGCGGGCTTTATTCCTCCGCCTCGCGGACAGCAGCAACCGGCATTCTAACGACCGCGCCCGTGACGCGGGTCTTCTACATCGCCGGGCCGGCTCCCAGCTTGGCGACGGGTGTCACGAAGGTGTATCTCACGGACGATTTCGCAAGCGCCCCGACAGGAAACGGATACAGCTCGCTGGTACAGAACGCGTCGCGATCCTTGATGATTGTGAGTGCGGCCGATCAGTTCGACACGATTGGTCTCGGATCGCAGATCGTCGGACATGCCGCCCGGTCGTATGAAACCCAGCCTGTGTGGCCGGCAGGCGCCTCCACATTCTTGAACTATGAGGTGAATCTGTCGCGATCGGCGAATCCGCCAAGTGCGATCTCGTCAACGTTCGCCGACAACATCGGCACGGATAACGTGGTTGCCCGCTCTGGACCGCTCTCTATTCCGGCCAACTCATTCCTCCCACTCGGCTCCGGCCCCGCAGCGCCGTTCTCGTTTTCGATTCCGTACACCTCCGCGTACACCTATCTTGGCGGGCCACTGAACTTCTTTGTGCGTCAGTCCGGCGGCAGCGTCGCGCCGATCTTCTTGAGTGCGCTCCAATTGAGCGACCCATCCATCGGTACCAAAGTCGCGGCTCGGCTTGCGACCAGCAATGTGGCGGCTACCGGAAACGTGACCGGTCCCACGGTGATCCGCCTCGATGTCAATGCCGCGACCAACGTGCCGCGAGGCGTCGCTACGCCGAACGGAAGCTCCATCAACGGCTTGCTCGGAACGGGTGAATACACGTTCCAGCAGATCATCGCGGCCGAGGAACTCCGCGATATTCCGGTTGGCAGCCTGATCGATCAACTCTGGTTGCGGAATTACAGTTTCTCACTTTCAACGCCCGCGTCGGATGCGAGCACGACCGATTTCGAGGTCGCCGTCAGCACGTCGGCAAATCGGCCGGCACTAATCTCGGGCACGTTCGCCGACAATGAAGGCGCGGATCGCATTCTGGTGCACGATGGCTTGCTCGCCCTTCCGGCGGATACTCTGCCGGCAGGGCCGACTGGAAACCCAGGCAAGGTGCTGCACTTCCAGCGGGCATTTGTCTATCGCGGCGGCGACCTGTGCGTGACAATCCGCCATCGAGCCTTCAACGTCGATTCAGGAAACATCGAAGCGCCCCCACCAGGTGCCGGGCTCGGCCGAGCATTGTTCTCAAACTCGTTCAGCGCAGCCTCGGGTGGCGTGCTCGGTGGCGGCAATCCCCGCGTCGCCGGCCTCCGCCTCGGCTACACGCCCTCAGTTTGCACGCCAAACGCGCTCGCGACGACAGAAGGCATCAACGGCCTGTCCACGCTCGGATCTGATTCGGCCGTCCAGATCATCGTTCCCGCAAGCGAACTCCTCGCCGTTGACGTCGGCTCAGCCGTTACCGGCCTGAGCTTCCGCAACAGTTCGTCCGGAGGCGGCCCATCATTCCCAACTGCGGCGTTTAGCTTCGCGCGATTCGATGTACGCGTCGCCCCGACCACAGTCGCGCCCCTCTCGATGAGCAACACGTTTGCCAGCAACGTCGGGGTCGGTGAGATCGTCGTTCGCGAAGGACCGCTCGCCGTGCCATTGAACGCGTTCCCCGCCTCGGGATCAGGAGCGATTCCCGGGGAATTCGCGTGGTTCATTGCGTTCGATCGGGCGTTCATCTATCAGGGTGGGAATCTGTGCATCACGATCCGTACGCAAGGTTTGCCCCCGGGCAACACGTTTCTTGATACCGACGGCACAGCTCCCACAGCTCGCGGTGCTATGAGGTACACCGCCGGCAACCCGGATGCACTTACCGGCAACGCCTCATGGGGTCCGATTGTCACTCGCTTCGCTTTCACCGCCCGGGCCTTCTGCCCGTGGGATCTCAACAACGACGGCTTCGTCAACGACGACGATTTCGTGGTCTTCCTCGCGGCGTACAACACCTTGGATTGCGCCGACGGCTCAATGCCCGAGGGCTGCCCGGCCGACTTCAATTACGACCGCTTCGTCGACGATCTCGACTTCCAGGGATTCCTCATGCCCTACAACAACCTGCTCTGCCCGTAATTGTGGCACCGGGCTGCCGCCCGGCGTTCTTCAGCCTTCCGACTTTCCGAACACCGGGCTCATCGCCCGGTGTTTTTTTACCCCTCTTCGCGGTGAAATCATCACCCGTTGGGGCGATGCCCCAATCGCGCACAGTCGCCCCCGCAATTCCTATAGTCTTCCCCTATGGCCTGGATCTCCAAGAACTCTGCCGGCTCCACCGTCGAAAAACGCGCCGAGCCCTACCTCACGACGCAGATGCGTTCGCATCTCTCGCAGCACATCCTGCCGCGATACGAAAAGAAGATGGGCGCGCTTCTCCCCTGCCTCACCGAAATCCAGCACGCCTACGGCTGGATCCCAGGCCAGGCCATGCTCGAGATCGCAGACTTCCTCGCGATCAAGCCCGCCGATGTCATCGACACCGCATCCTTCTATGAGGAATACTGGCTCAAGAAGAAGGGTCAGCACCTTGTCAGCGTCTGCCGCTCCATCGCCTGTGAATTCTGTGGACAGCCCGGCATCACGCAGGCCGTAAAGGACGCACTCGGGATCGACGTGGGCGAGACCACCGACGACGGCGTCTTCACCCTCATCGAGCTCGAATGCCTCGGTTCCTGCGGCACTGCCCCCGCGATCCTCATCGACGAAACCCTCCACGAAAACGTCAAGCCGGAACAGATCGCCGGTCTGCTCGATGCCGCACGCAAGAACTCGTCGCACCACTGATCCGCATGTAGCGGATTCAACCGGAGCCCCGCACATGCAGCGCTCGCTTCGAAACGCCGCTCTCCCCTTTGCACGCTTCTCGCTTGCACTCGTTGCATCCACGCTGCTCTTTGCCTGCGCCAGCAGCAACGATTCGCAGTGGAAAGGTGACGACGGCGGATACGGCGGCACCGGCCGCTTCAATCCAGTCGGCGCCCAAGCCGGTTCGGATGATCAATACAGCGGCTTAGGCACGAAGAAGAATTAAGCGTTCGCCGATTCGCCCCGGGCTTTGATGCCCTTCACTCGGCAACGATCATCTGCCCTCTGGGCGAAAGACATGGCGCTTCGCATCATCAGCCTGCTTCCCTCCGCAACCGAATCGCTTTGCGCGATCGGGGGAGAACGGCTGCTGGTCGGTCGATCCCATGAATGCGACTATCCGCTCGCTGTGACCAACCTGCCCGTCCTCACCTCGCAATCGATCGGCCCCGACCTCGCCTCCGACCCCGGCGCAATTGATGCCAAGGTCCGCGAGCAACTCGCCTCTGGGAATTCTCTCTACGCAGTTAACGAAAGGCTCCTTCGCGACCTCAAGCCCGACCTGATCCTGACGCAAGATCTCTGCGAAGTCTGCTCGATCGACCTGAAAACCGTCCGGCGCATCGCGGACACGCTGAGCCCGGTCCCTGAGATCGTCAGTCTCAACCCTCAGACCTTTGAGGGAGTGCTCGATGACCTGTACACCCTCGGCCGCGCCGCCGGCCTGGAAAAACAAGCGACCGAAGCCGTCGCCCGCCTCCGAGAGCGCATGTTTGCGGCCGCCGAATTTGTCAACGCCTTTGAAGACGGACCATCGGTTGTCTTTTTCGAGTGGACCGATCCGATCTTTGTCGGTGGGCACTGGACGCCCCAGCTCATCGAGCGCGCGGGCGCGCGCCACCCCCTCAACGCCCCGATCCCGCGAGAAAACGCCGGCGCCGCTTCGGGCCCGCAAATGGCCGAACGAATCGCCGGGAAATCCATCAGCGTTGCGCCCGAAATTGTTGAAGCACTCAACCCCGACGCGGTCATCATTTCTCCCTGCGGGATGAACCTGGCACACACACGCGAATGCGCGTCAGCGCTCGCATCCAAAACCTGGTTCCAAAGTCTAAAGGCCGCCCGCACCGGCCGCGTCGCTCTCGTCGATGGCAACCAGATGTTCAATCGCCCCGGTCCGCGCCTCGTCGATGCGTTCGAGTTTCTCGTCGGCTGGTTGAATCACCGCCCGGAACTCATCCCCCTCAATTTCCCTTGGGAGCCGTTCCGGTCGTCTCCGTCCAAATAAAAACTCTCGCTTTCGCGAGAGTGAACTTCATCCAAGAATTGTGTCGGCGCTCGGGCGGGACCGACCCCTGTTATTCGCCGTCCACGACCTTCCACGTCAGATCCGGATCAAACTCCGTCATTCCCCGTGCGATCGACTCGGTGTTCGCGCCCAGGTTGCGCTGATAAACGACGCCTTGCTGGTTCATGATAAACGTCATGATCCCCGACTTGCCGTATTCAAACGGGTACGCCACCACGGCATATCCGCCTGTCAGCTTTCCATTCGACATATAGCTTCGCTGACCACCCGGTGCGTTGGGCCCCTGCGCCGTCAGAATGCGGAACGCGTAACCGTGATACGGCTTCGGGGCATTCGCGGGGTCGGTGCTGCGTGTGTACCCCTGGCCGGATGCTTCTGCAACCAGCTCACCCAGCGGGCTTGGTTGTTCGCCGCTTGCGACCGGCCAATAAAGCCCGTTCTTCTGGCCCGGATCGCTGAAGAATTTCGATGCGTACTCATCCGCCCCCTGCGGACGCTGGTCGAGGTAGTCATCCTCCGCATCGCCGATCGCAAGCAGGGTCTGAATCGCGTCCAACTCGTTGTGCCCGATCCGGCGCGTCAGCATCTCGTCCTTGCCCGCTGCGAGATCAAACTGCCAGCCGCCGCCCGACTTCACCAGCGGAATCGGCATGGGCCAATCCGTGTCACCCACTTCCAGAATCTTCGACCCTTCCTCGCCGTCCACCCACTGGTGTTTCGCGTCGTACTTCTGGAGGAATGCCTCGCGGCTGTTCTTGTCCGCGACATCATCACCGGACGAAAGCGCGTCCTGCGTGTCTGGTCCGAAGATCTTCGTCAATTCCGGCTGATTGTCGGTACGCAACGCCGCCACGACCGCGTTCGACGCGTCACCCGGAGTTGCAAAAGTCTCGCCCGAGTTCGAGGCGCAGCCGCCAAGCGCGGACAATCCAGCCACCGCGGCTCCCACGAGCAAATTCAACCTTAATTGGAAAGCAGAGCAAACTGTTGCGAACATGATCGAGTTCCTGAAAGCGTGAAGAAGTCCTGAAGGACGCAGAGCCAGTCTTTTCAAATCAGCGACGTCCGCCGCCCCCTCGCCCGCCGCCGCCTCCGCGGCTGCCGCCACCCGTCGGTCTGGATGCCGGTGCGGAACGCTGCGGAGAAGCTCTGTTTCCTTGTGCCTGACGCCCGCCGCCGCCGCCTGACGGACGCGATGCGTTGTTCGCCGGACGCGATGGAGTCTGTGAAGCAGTTCCGCGGCTGCTCGCCCCGCGATTGCTCGCATCCCGCGCCGCGCCGCCGCCTCGATTCACGTCGTTGAAAGCGCCGCTGTTCGCCGGCCTTGTCTGCGCGCTGCCACCCCGGTTTGCCCCACCCTGTCCGGCTCTATTGCCCGCGTCGCGCGTCGAAGCGCTCGGTGCTCGGTTTCCGCCCTGACCGCCACCAAGCCCCGATTGTCCGCCCGATTCGCGTCCGCGGAAATCGTTGCGGGCCTGCGCCGCGTCTCCCTTCGAGACGCCACCAAACTGATTCGCCGTCGCCTTGTTGTTGTACGGCACGCCCTGGCGATGTTGCGGATTGTGCTTCCACTGTCCTCCGCCACCTCCCACCGTGTTCCCGCGATTGCCGCCCTGGATGTTGTTGGTTCGATTCCCGCCCTGGATGTTTGTGTTGCGGTTGAAGTTGTTGTTGATGTTGACGTTGCCGCCGTTCCAGTTCGCGCTGCCGTTGCAGTTGTTGTTCCAGATCGCGCCGACCGCGACACCTACGCCGAACGAAAGCAGTGCGGTGCCCGCCACGTAACCCGGCGGGTAATAGGGTGCGGGCGGGTAGGCCGGATAGGGCCACGCGCCGTATACCACGGACGGGTTGTACTGAGGCACATATACCACTTCGGGTTGCGCCGGCTGGATCACGATGGTTTGCGGCACCGCGGCTCCGGCAGGCGCTTCATTGACAATCACCGTCTGCTGCTGATTCGATTGCAGATTGCCCGCGTCCTTCGCCTTGTTCCGCAGCCGCTGGATCGCGTCCATGACTTCCTTCTGCTGCGCGATGAACGCATCGCCGAGTTTCGATGTGATGTCGAGTTTTTCGCTCATCATCGCCAGCGTGTCCGGGAAGGCGACCAGCGCCTTTACGCTCGGGTCCCATGATTGCTTTTCGAGCGCCGTGTCCAAAGCATCGCCCTTCAGGTCCTTGTTCGCCTTCACCCACCGATCCGCCTGCACGATCTCCAGCGGATACGTCGAAGCCATCAGCAGCTGGGTGAGCAGATCGTCTGGATAGAGCGCAATGGGCGCGACCAGTTGATCGATTTGTTCCTGCGTGAGATTGTCGCTCGCATCTGCGGCCGCCGGGGCAGCAGGTGCTGCCGCTGGCGCGGCAGGCGGTGCAGAGGCGTTCTGCGCCCTCAATAACGAAGTGGGGGAGCCGACAACGAGCAAAAGAAAGGGAAGAGCAAATTGCCGTTTCATAGAAGCACTCCTGGAGCGGTTTTCAGTATAACGGACGCCTCGTACTAGATTCCAGACCCACCGCGCCGCATTCATTGCGCGTTGCTTGCTCGTTCAGCCCTTCATCCGTGTTGCATCGCCTCCCTCCACGCCGACAAACGATGTGACCAGGTTCCTCGCATCCGGCTTTGTCCATACCCTTCCACCCAATGAGCGATCCGCTCCCGGACGCGAATCCCACGTTCTCACTGTCGTCCTGGCGTTCCTGCATCTCGCGCGAAGCCCTGCTGCTGATCGCGCTCATCACAGTCGCGCGCCTTGTCTATATCGCCTTCTGCTGCCCGTACAACCTCGTCGAAGATGAGGCTCAGTACTGGGTCTGGAGCCTCCGCCCCGATTGGTCGTACTACTCCAAAGGGCCGGGCATTGCCTGGTCTATCTGGGTTTCAACACATCTGCTCGGCGTCAGTGAATGGGGAGTCCGAGCCTTCGCTCCGATCTACGCCGCCATCGCCGCGCTCTCTGTCGCGGGCTTCAGCGCCGACACCGCTCGAGATCGCCGCGCCTCGTTCGCCGGCGCCGCGATCTTCTTCCTCATCCCCGCATTCATCATCAGCGGCACATTCCTCATGACGATCGACGGACCCATGCTTGCCCTCTGGGCCGTCGCCTGCTGGGCCGGGTTCCGCGCGTTCTACCGGGCCTCACGCAGCGCATGGCTCGTCTTGGGTCTCACGCTTGGCGTCGGCTTCCTGTTCAAGTACACCATCGTGCTGCTTATCCCCAGCCTGATCATCGCTTGGTTGCTTGATCGCAAGAACCTCAACACGACGAAGCCGATCGCCCCGCGCCTCGTGCTCGCACTCGCCTGCATCACATTGTGCCTCGTCCCGATCGCAATCTGGAACCAGCAAAACGGCTGGCCTGCAATCGCGCACTTCCTCGGTCACGCCAAGCTTCCCGGTGGCGATCGCCCTTCAACCGCGTCTGTCGATCACTACTCGCCCAAGTGGACGCTCGAATTCCTCGGAATCCAGCTTGCCGCCATCGGCCCCGCGCTTATTCTCGCTTGGCTCGGCCTTCGTGCCCCGCGCGGCACCGGCCTTCCGGCCGGAGTTCCATCTTCTCTTCCCTACGTCCCCGACGAACCAAAGCACGCCTGCCCCTCGATCTACCTCGCCGCCACATCGTTCACCACTCTCCTCTTCTACTTCTTCGCCACCTTCCTCACCAGCGTCGAAGCCAACTGGGCGATCGGTGGCTTTGTTTCCCTCGTCCCGCTTGCTGCAATCGGACTTGTCCGAGGCATGGACGACTGGCGCGCTCGAATGGCCCGTTGGCGCGCAATCCCACCTGCGCAGCGCCCGCGCGAAGGTTTTCTTCTCAAGCGCCCGGAAACCGCGACCCAAATCGCCTGGCATCTCACCATCGCCTTCGGAATTCTCGTCTCTTTCCTCATCCTCCGCCTCGATCTCATCGCCAAAATCCCCGGCATTCAGGGCCGTGTCGCGCTCCATCGCCTGATGGGCGCACCGCAATTCGCCGATGCCATCCAGCGGCTCGCCATGAAGGAAACTGTGCCCGCTTTGGGTCGTCCCCTTCTGATTTCATACCATTACGGTGTGGCCGCGCAACTCACCTTTTACATGCCCGATCATCCGATGGTCTTCGTCGCGGGCAGCCACCTCGGTTACCGGCGCACCCAGTGGGATCTCTGGCCCGACATGTCGCTCACGAATCCTGCACTGCTCGGGAAAAACGCCCTCCTGATCGGCGCGAGCGAACCGCAGTGGAAACCAGCCTTCCGCACACTTATCGATCTCGGCCACCTGCCCGAAGATCTTCGTCGCGATCGCTGGGTCTATTTCGGTGAAGATTTCAAAGGCTTCGATCGCGACACGAATGCTCCTGCGCCCGCCGTCGTCGGAGGCGGCACATGACCGCATCACGTCCCATCCAGAAGGATTACTTCTTCGATTCCGAGCGCAAAGGCCGCTCTCGCTCCCGCATCTTCTTTGTCTCCGTCGCCGTCCTCGGACTCATCGTCACCAGCCTGCTCGATAACTGGTTCTTCCGCGTCGCGTACGTCGGCCCCGAGCGCCTCGGCGAAGTTGAATCCAGAGCGTGGTATCAGATCCTCCGCCAGACTGGCGACATCCGAACCTGGCTCATCGTCGCGCTCGCCATCTTTGCCCACGCCTTCTGGCGCGCGTTCGGCGGCAATTCCCCCCGCATCCGCCTGGGTGGCATCATCACCATCGCGCTCGCTCCAATCGTGAGCGGCCTCTTCGCCGAGATTCTCCGCGCCGTTCTCGGACGCGAACGCCCGCTTTCGGAAGCCGGCGAGTTCCAAGGCCACATCTGGCGGCACGTATTCGCCGGTGTGTATCACGACGGTCGCTGGTTCGACGTTTCCAATCTCGGTTTGCCCAGCAGCCATGCGGCCGTCGCCATGGCCGGCGCGATCGCTGTCGCCCGCGCTTTCCCCGGCTCCGGCTTCGTTCTCGTCCCGATTGCGTTCGGCTGCGCCTTCACACGAATGCTTTCCGGCCGCCATTTCTCGAGCGATGTCTTCTTCGGCATCATCGTCGGCTGGGCCGTCGGGTCGCTTACTGCCGCGGCATTCCGTCGGCTCCGCTGAATTCCGGCTTGGCCCCGCGCCGCGCTCCAACAATCCGAAACAAGCCGTGAAAACGATCGACCGCTACATCGCCCGTCAGTACCTCCTCAACATCATCGCGCTGGTCGTCATCCTCTTCAGCTTCATCATCGCGATCGACCTCTCGCTCAACTTCGATAAGTTCATGGTCCTCGCCGCGAAACGGGGCATGACCCCCGAGGGCGATCCATCGACCGCCCGCAAGCTGCTGCTCACAATCTTCCTGGTCTTCGACTACTGGTGGCCCAAGCTGGTTCAGCTTTTTAACTACATGATCGGCCTGATCATCATCGGCGCGATGGGGTTCACGTGTTCGCAGCTCGTCCGCCACCGTGAGTTTGTCGCGGCAGTCGCAGGGGGCATCAGCCTCCACCGCCTCATGCGTCCGATCATTCTGGTCGCTCTGCTGGTTACGGCCGTTCAGGCCATCAGCTTCGAATACATCATCCCCAACATCGCTGACCTGATCCAGCGCGATCGCGAGCAGGCCAGCCAGCGCCGGCTCGAATCTCTCCCCGTGCGCCTGGTTCCCGACGGCCATCGCCGGCTTTTCTATGCCCGCAGCTTCAGCCCGGAAAAGAAAGAGATGCTCGATGTCCTCATCATCGAGCGCTCGGCCACCGGCCCCGCAACCCGCACGATATCCGCCACCAAAGCGACCTGGCGCGACAACGGTTGGGATCTTGAAAACGGATTCGCCGAATCACGCTCAAGCCAATCTGCGCCAAGGGAGAAGATCGATCGCGTCGTTACCGATCTCAATCCCACAGCTCTCAAGGTCGCCCGCTTTTCGGGCTATAGCCAAAGCCTGAGCTGGTCACAAATCTCGGAGATGCTCAGCAATCCAAAGCTTCTCGCGCTCGGCGCCGATGAGAGCCAGCCGGACGCCTCCCGCGACATTGAGCGCGATCGCGAGGTTCGCGACGTCCGTGTCGCCGAACTCGAACGCATTCGTTACGGCCGCGTCGCGATCATGCTCTGCAACATGCTGGCGCTTCTCGCCGTGATGCCCTTCTTTCTCCGCCGCGAACCGACGAGCATGATCATGGAATCGATCAAGGCCGCGCCGCTTGCAGTGGGGGGAGTCATGGGCGGAGTTCTGGGTGCATCGGCCGCCATTCCCGGCCTGCCCGCGCAAGTCGGCGTCTTTGTTCCCGCGCTTGTTCTGCTGCCGCTTGCGATCGCGGCGGTGACGAGCGTGCGAACGTAATCACCCCTTCGCAATCACACCAATCGGCGGCTCCAGCGGCAGCATCCGCGCAAACCGCATGTATGCGTCATACTGCGCCCGCACCTCAGTCAGCGAATCCCCGCTGAACTTCTCCGTGAACACCCGCGCAACTTCAAACGCCGCGACGTTCTCCAATACCACGCTCGCCGCGCTCACGGCGCACACATCGCTGCGCTCGTAGCTGCTCATCTGGCTCTCTTTGGTATTGAGGTCCACGCTCGGCATTCCGCGAAGCAACGTCGCGATCGGCTTCATCGTGCCGCGAACGACCACCGGCATCCCGTTCGTCATCCCGCCTTCGGTCCCGCCCGCGTTGTTGCTGTCGCGCACAAAGCCCAAGTGCGCACTCGCCCGCAATTTCGCGTCGTACCGAATCGGGTCGTGCACCTTGTGTCCAGGGAGCGAAGCGCACTCTTTCCCAAGCCCGACCTCGACCGCTTTGAACGCCTGAATCCCCATCACGGCGTACGCAAGCCTCGCATCGAGCTTCGTCGTCCAATCCATGCACGAACCCAGCCCGATCGGACAACCGAACACGTGCGCCTCCACCAGTCCGCCCACCGTGTCCTTGTCAATCTTCGCCTGCCGGATGATCTCGCACTGCCTCGCCGTCACCGCCTCATCCGGGCAATAGGTCTCGCTTGCATCGCGGATCTTCTTCATGTCTTGCCAGTTTGCGTCCGTCACCGCCGCGCTCGTCCGTGCATCCAGAATGCTTCGCACAAACCCGAACGCCTCAATCCCGAACTCACGCAGCAGGCAACGCGCAACCGCGCCCGCCGCCACCCGGCTCGCCGTCTCCCGCGCACTTGCTCTTTCCAGCGTCTCGCGGCAGTCGGTCGTCAGCCACTTCACGCTCCCCGCCAGATCCGCATGCCCCGGCCGCGGCCGATACACCGGCGGAGTCTTCTGTAAGTCATCCAGCCGCGAGTCGTTGTTCCTGATCACCATCGTCAGCGGCGCCGCGATCGTTTTCCCCTGCCGCACGCCGGTCAGAAACTCCACCGTGTCCTGCTCGATCCGCTGCCGCCCGCCTCTTCCATATCCGCCTTGGCGGCGCAGCAATTCCGCATTGATGAATTCAACATCAAGCTCAAGCCCGGCAGGTAACCCCGTCACGGTGATGACAAGCGCCGGTCCGTGCGATTCCCCGGCAGTCTGATAGTCAAGAACTGGCATGCCTCAAGGATAGAAGAAGCCGCGCCCGCACGATGGCCCGCAAACTCACGGGCACAGCAATTGGTCGTAGGCCTTCGCAAACAGCACGAAGTCCTGGTCATCCACCATGCCGTCGGCATTGAGATCCGCAGGGCAACCCGAAGCCATCGCCGGGTCGTCGCAAACCAGGATGTCATACGCGCCGGCGAAAATCACAAAGTCGGAGTCTTCGACAAACCCGTCCCCGTTCAGGTCTCCGGAGCACACAAGCACCCAGCTCACATCCGAAATGTCGAACGCTCCACCCGAAGGGATTCTCCCCGCCACAACGCCGCCGGTGATTCCCCCTGCCTGCCCCTGTCCGATGATTTCAACCGTCACCGAGTTGGCGATCACTTCGATCGATTCAAGACCGTGCTGAATCACCATCTCCCGGCCCACCGTCGCCGGCCTTCCGGCACCGACCTCCGCAATCACGCCCGAGCGCAGCCTTGTACCGACTTCACCGGTAAAAATCGGATCGAGCGCAAGCCAATCGGTCGCTCCTACGCTCAGCCGGATACTCGCCGATTCGCCGGAAGCAACGCCGGTGATCACGCCATCCAAGCGCGTTGTGAGCACGATCGAACTGGATCCCAATTCGGAACCATCAAACGTCAACGTCATGGTTCCGCCCGGCGTTCCACTCTGCGCAACGCTTGAGCGGCATGCGATCGAGCGTGCCGCGCTCCAGTGCGGGCTGAACGTCACGATCCGCAACAAGTCATCCCACGGCTGATAGGCCTCTGACGGTTTCTTTCGAATCCGTAACCGACTTGCCAAGGGCGTCGCGATCGACACGCCATCCTCTCCCGACGCGCCGATGTGGTCAATATGCACATGCGCACGTGCTTGATCCGCACAAACCGCTCCTTCGGGGCACGCTTCTGTCAGGTGAGCGCCGCCCGTTCCCTTCACCTTCGCCCCAAACGTCTCGATGTGCCGCTCCACCACTTCGAACGACGGAATCCCGCTCGCCGTCACGATCATCGAGTCGATGACATCGCCGAACTGGTGCTGCGTCGGTTGATCGCCCCGAACCACAATCTTCGCCCGCGGAGTGCCGGAAAGCCATCCCGCTCCGTCAGAAGGACAAACCCGCTCGATCTCCAGCACCGGCGTGCACGTGCTGCAATCCTTCGTCCACCGCACCGATTCCAATGTCGAGGACCCATCGGCACACATCGCGGCCGGCGTCCAGCTCTTTTCGCCTACCGGCCCGGCAAACGTCTTGCTCGAAATCAATCGCCCATCATCGCCGTATTCATCGATCGTCACTGAGACCGCGCCGATCCCGCTGAAATCAAACGTCGAGTGATCGATTCCGTTACCGCTGCTCGTGATCGTGCGCGTGCACTGCGCATGCCCCGAAAAATCTAAGAACTGCACCGTCGCGCTCGCACCCGGCGTGGAAAGCAGCGGCCCCAGGTTCAGCCTCGCCCCCTTGCCCTTCCCCGTCGGCGCTCGCACTTCAACGCCATTCCCCCCGTTGAAGCCCACATTCTGCACGATCACCGTGGTTCCATCGTTCCCGACAGCAAGATTCGCCGTACCCAGCGCGATGTGCTCAAACCCTTCTCCATACGCATCAGGGTTGCCCGGCAACTGTGCACTCGCCAGCGTCGTCCCGCACATCATCGCGACGGCAAAAGTTCGCCAGGTCGCTCGCGCCGCACCCAAGCCAGGAAAATCGTGACGCATGCAGCATTCCTCCACGCGCCACGGCATTGCCAGCCGCGGCATGTATTCCGTCAGCATAACGCAAGACCACACTCTTCCTCGTCGAAAAGCGCGATTGTTTACCAATCACCCGGCAAAGCCGGCCCAACGCGCGGCATGCCCCGCAAGATCATTTCTTCATTCAGCGATCACTTTTCGCCCGTTCTCCCGGCCTCCATCAGGCGTTCCAGCTTCTCAAGCCGCGCCTTCAACTCCGCAATCTCCGCATCCTTCTCGCTTCGCAGCTGCTTGATCGCCTGCACCGCAACCGCCGTCAGCCTCGAATAGTCCATCCCGACCATCTTCCCCTCTTCATCACGGTAGACGACCTCCGGAAAAAGCTTCTCCACATCCTCCGCGACAAACCCCATGTCGTGCACGCGCCCGCCGCGCTTCGCGGCTTCCGTGTCGATCCAGTCATACCGCACCCCGTTCATCGCCTGCACCTTCGAGAGCGCATCACCGATCGGCACGATGTTCTGCTTGAGCCTGCCGCTCGACGGCGTGATCGTCCCCGTCGCGTTGATGTTCCCGTTCGCACCGTTCAGTGTGATCGTCACGTTGCCGGCGGTGTTTCGCACATCCAGCTTTCCCGCCCGCGTCGCATCATCGCTCGGCCAGATCTCCATCGCGTTGCGCAGACGCAGTATCCCCGCGTTGCCTCCAGTCGATTTCACGTTGATCCCCGGCACAAACTGGTCATAACGGAACTGAATCGTGTGCGTCGGCGCAACCCGCACCTCGAGCGGCACATAAGGTCCGCTGCCGATGTGCGTTCCCAGATTGTCATTAATAAACACCGGTCCCGCGAACGTGGCCGCTAGCGACGTTGAGCTATCTGCCGACACCTCCAGCGCCGTGCTGTCGATCCCGGCCGCTCGAACCTCAAGCGCGAGCGAGTAATCGCCCACCGATACCGCCGAAACCGCGATGCTGTTGTTCCTTTCCGTTGTCGCGCGGATGGCCCGTCCCGCTGCACCTTTGGCAACCGCTGAGAATGCAACCGTCTCAATCGCGTGTGCCGTTGCGGTCAACGCGGTCGCGTTGTACGCATTTGCAACCGCTGCGACCCCCACCGAGTCTTCGTTGTCGGCGATCCCCTGAACTCCGAAGCCTCCAGTTCCGAGAGTTTGCCCAACAACTCCCGACGCACCATAACCGGAAACAAGACCGAAAATGCCGTACGCGTTGAGCGAACTCACCGTCGCCACCAGGCCATTAACGTTCGCCGAATCCACTTGAAGTGCGCCGGGGTAATACGACAAGAGCGATATGCCGCTCGCATTCCCGCGCCGAACCAGCAGCGCGCCGGCACCGGTCCCCGCCCCTGTCGGCGTCGTATTCGTGCTCTGATTGATCAGCGTCAGCGTCGTCGTTCCCAGCGAGCTGTTCGTCGCCCCTCCTCCCGCCGCAAGGCCGCTCGCGTACGGAGTGCTCAGTATCTGCCTTCGGGGCACCTGATTCACCCCGTTGATCGCCACCTGCAGCCACAGCGCCTGGCCATTGAACGGATTCAGCCCGAACTCGTTCGATAGATTCGCGATCACCGTGAACACACCATCAACAACCGTCACGTTGTTGATCGTCTGCACGCTCCCGACCCGGTCTGCAACCACATTGGAAAACTGATCTTTCCAAAGCGAAAGCTGCACACTGATCGCTCCGTCGATCAGCACGCCGCTGTTCGTTACCCGTCCCTGATACGTGAACGCCGAACCCGTCAGCCCTTGAGCGTTCGCGATCCCCAACTGCATCGCCAGCGCAATCAACATTCCCGTCACTCGTACATACTTCATGCGGACTCCCAATGCGGACAAAATCCCGCGGCAACACAGCAGCGCATCATGGGTCGGATTCAATTGGCGCCACAACCGGCGAGTCATACGAGTCTAATGGCCCAACCCAAAAACGCCACCTCAATCCGGTCTCTCCTTTCCGGATCGAGGCAGCATTCTCGGACGCTCAATAGGGCGGGCGGAATCAGCCGTTCGTGCCAAACCCCATCGGAAGCGCGATTGTCGTCGGCGAGCTCGCGTCAAGGCGCCTTGAAAAGCACGACCGTGTACCCAACGTTGTCGTTGAAGTCGTAGTTCAGCGTGCCAAGTCCGGAGACACGTTCGGTCACGATATCTACGTTGACCGCGCCGCCCGCAGGCACATTCATCATGGCGCACCCGGAGATCGTTTGGTGCACATTCGCCGTGTTGAAACTAAAAACAACCGGGTCGCTCAATATCTGCCCGATCCGGAATCGAAATGAATAGACCGTGCTCGGGAAAGTCGTGAACGCCGAGAGCGACCAGTTCACCAGCACCGTCCCCTCCGGAACAGTCCCTTGGCTCCCCGAATCCGTCAGCGAAGTCTGCGGCCCACCGTTGGTGAACTGGCCCGTGTGCCGCTTGTTCAATCCAAATCCGCTCACCGGGCTGAGTACCTGCGGCGGAATCCCCGTCACGCCCGACCACGGAACGGAATTTGCCACATCAGCGACATCAGCAGTGGTGGCTTTCATCGCACGCGCCGCCTGCGGCACAATCGCCAGTCGCGTTCGAGGCTCGAGCGATACAAACCCGGAGCCTGGCGGCGATTCCGCTTCGATTTGCAGCCACAGCTCCTGGTTCTCCATGATCGCACCGCCGAAGTCAAGGTCCGTCGAGAACAATCCCTTCTCAAGATTCGCAAACGCCCGGACAATCGGGCCCGCCAGAGCCACGTTGCCCGCGCCGCTCGTCTCGCTCGGTTGCAGCGTGAAGCGAACGTTCGCTGCCCCCGCAATTGGTTGTCCGTCCTTGCGAACGACCCCCTGATAGGAAAACGACGTCTGCATCGGCCGCGAGAATGTGATGCTCCACCCGAACGCGATCGATGAGTCCGCTCCAAGTGCCTCGCTGTTCCACACATAAAGCGACCAGTTGCCGTTGGCGTTGTTGCCTTGCAGCGTGAAAAGGTCCGTTGAATACGGCAATGCCGGTCCGGGTGAAGGCGCCGCGTGCGCACTTCCGAACACCGTGGGCGTGTACATGCCGGAAACGATCGGACCGCTGAGCGGCAATCCGGTTGTTGCTTCCGTCGCGAACGTGAGCGTGACGTTCGCAATTGATGCTGTCCCGCCGGTGCTGCGCATCAACTGAATTTTCTTACCCGCTGGCGAGACGAGAAGGACATTGAGACGATCCGGCGACAGGTGCGTGACCCCATGCAGCGTCACGGTGACGCGTTCAATCTGCGTCGGTCCGTTCAAGATCGGGATCAAACTCGGATAGACCGTCGCGCGCGTATCCGCCGGTACCCCGAACGCCGCGGGAATCAGCACCGGAGCGCTGTTGACGTATGTCTGCCCCATCGTGTGGGTTGATGCATACAACAGCATCGCCGCCGCAACGAAAAGCTTGAATCGGCACACAGTGCATCCTCCCAAAGAAGTGAGAACGGACCCTCTGAGGGAGAAAGCGCATTCGGAGCCAGGGTTCCCCAGCCGCGGAATCACTTTCGACTGCAAAATCGCGTCAAAGGCCCCCGGGAGAGCCAAAGAGGTCCAAAAAAGCTATCGAAGCCTACTCGCATACCAGCGCGTTATACGCCACAACGAACACGACAAAATCCAAGTCATCTACCACGCCATTGACATTCAAATCGGCCGGGCATCCCACCGGCATCGTCGGATCCGCGCAGTCCAAAGTGTTGTATGCAAACACAAATATCGGAAAGTCCGCATCATCCACAAACCCATCGCCGTTCAGATCCGCCGGACACGCGGTTGTCACATACGTGATTCGGACTACCGCCGCCGATCCGCCGTTCGATGTTGTTGCTTCCGGGCTGGTTGCATTCCCACCACCAGCCGCCGCTGCGCTGTTAGTCACGGCATCGGCGGCCGTTCCACCGTTCGAACCCGCCCCTGGATTCCTCCATTCAATCACCAGCGGGCCACCCTGATACGTATACGACTGATCGAGCACGATTACCGGCCCCCAACCTTCGGGCAGCGGCCCGCCGATCGGAAAAGCGCCCGGATACGCGTTCTTTGCAAGTGGGAGCGGCCCCGACTTCACCTGCTGCTTGTCCGTGATGTTTGCGGCAAACGTGTTGCTGAATCCCGCGGGCGTCAGGGTGCTCGAGCCCATATACACGCGATAGGCATCGATCGTGATGTCCAACCGAGGCCACGGCGTAAACCCGAAGTTGTTGTCCTGCCTCATCTGAAAGCCCGTGATCCGGCTGCCCTGCGGCACGCTCGCCATCTCCTGGGCGGAGTACATCGTTTGCATCGTGCCCGCGCCCGCGCCGATCGGGATGGTGTTGCTGATCTGTCCCTCGGCGTTCGCGAACGCCGCCGGCAGCACAAGGTGCTGCTCCGCCCCCACGCAAACACCGCATTGCACGCGCCATCCGCCCGCCAGCAACAACGCGCTCGCCGCCACGACCGTCTTCGCCATTTTCATGTTGATTCCTCCACGGCCCAAAACAGGCTACCACGCGCGGCAACCCCCGCAACCCCCAACCTCGAAGGGCTCCGATTCCGCGTCTGCCTGATGCCCAGTGCCTCTTCAGTCCCGCTTCATATTCACAAACTGCAGCGGCAACTCCACCATCTTCGGCAGCATCGTCATGAGCGCCTGCAGGTCATCGATCTGCTTCCCGCTGAGCCGGATCTCATCGCCCTGGATCGAGGCCTGCACCTTCATCTTCGTGTCCTTGATCATCCGCACCATTTCTTTGGCTTTGTCCTGCGGGATGCCGTTTCTGATCTTGGCCTGACACTTCACTTTGCCGGCGAGCGCGGGCTCAACTTCGCCCCATTCAAACGACCGGGGCAGAATGCCGCGCTTCTGGCAGGCGGCTTCGAACATCTCGCGAAGTCCCTTCATCTTGACTTCGTCATCCGCGACGAGCTTGATCCCCTGTTCCTTCTTCTCGCCTTCCTTGACGAGCTCGATCTCGGTGTGCGAGCCACGGAAATCAAACCGCGCCATCACCGCCTTCTTGGCGTTGTTGATCGCGTTATCGAGTTCTGGGAAGTTCAGTTTCGAAACGATGTCGAGTGAGGGCATAAGTGCTGACCTGAAGGAAAGAGTGAGCGATGGTTCAAAGACGGCGCAAACGCCGCCGCTTCACACATCGTACCCCGCGCGACCGCCGCTTACCGCTCGCTCGCGAAGTCGCCGACCCGTTCGTACCGACTCGAGCCCTAGCGCCGAGAGTCTACCTGATCACCTTCACCGTGTACGTCAAGGAAGGAACGTTCGCGACGCCCGCGCCGTGGTTGCGCAGCTTGAATTGCACGCTCGTCGCGCTCACGACCCGCGCGTACTGAATGCCGACATCGGTCGGCAGGTTGCCGCTGGGCGACACGACCACGACATCGGTTGTTTCGAACGAGGTTCCCGTGAACGAAATCCCGACATTGAGCTCGGCTCCGGCCGCGATATTGCCAAGCGTGGTCGTGACCGATTTGCTGCCGATGATCTGCAGGGGCGTCGCCGCGGTTGTCTGCACCGTTCCATCCGGAAACTTCACGCCACCGTTCGTCGATTCAAGCCGGCCGTTCACAGTCAGCTTCGATGAGCCCGTCGTCGCTCCGATGAACACGCTCCCGGCCGTGTTAAAGAAAATCGAATTCGCCCCGGCATCCTGCCAAGGGCTGAACGCGTTCGCCACATTGGAAGGAACGCCCGAGACGTTCTGGAATGCGACCGACTGCGCTATCTCGGCAAATTCCGAACTCTCAGACGCGAGCGCGAACGCAGCCAGCGGAGTCGCTGCGATCGGCTCTCGTGGCGACAGCTTGACGAAGGCGGCATCACCAGGTCCCTTTACCGAAAGCTCGACCCAGAGAGCGCGCCCATCCGTAAGTACACTTTCGGAAGGCGCGAATCGAGTCGAGAAGACTCCGTTCGAAACCGCAACACCCAGACTCGTCGAACTCGCCACTAGGTCGCCGGGAATCACGCTGATCGGGCTCCGCCACAAATCCGCCTTCACGTCGAACAATCCGTTGAGCGCGACTCCGTTCTCCTTGAGCACCCCCTGATACGAGAATTCACTGTGCACCGGCGAGATCGGCTGTTCGTTGAGACTCAGCGTCCAGCCGCCGGCGATCAGGCCTGCCTGGCCGCTGACGTTGTCGCGTACGAAGAGCGACCACGTTCCTCCTCCTTCTTCTCCAATGAGTGATGCAAACGATGTGTCGTACGGCAAGCCCGGCGCCGGAGCCGGCATGACCTCTGGTCCCGGAATAAGCGTGCATCGATACGGGACCTTCAAGAATTGATCACCGGCCACCGGCCGGCCGGCATCCGAAATCGCGAGGAACGACAACGCGCTCGCCGCACCCGGAGCATGGGCGAGCATCTGAATCTTCCGCCCCGACGGCGCAACCAGTAGGACGGTCAGATCGCTCACCCGCGGATGCGTGAATCCAATGAGCGAGACCGAGACGTTCGTAATCGCGCCGCTGCCCGGCACGACGATCGTGCTCGGATAAAGCGATGCGTTCGCATTGTCCACGATCGTGATCGGCGTTGGATTGGACAACGCACCCGCTCGCGCAAAGACGTTGTCCGCAAGAAGCTGCGCCGCGCACGCCGCCAGAATAGCTAATCCAAGGGTTCGCATACCACCTCCTGGGCATTACTTTCCCAAAGAGCGATGTGCGAAGCAAGCCTTTTTCGCCTCAAAAAGTGCGTTTCCTCGCTGGGCACCCGGCTTGTTCAGGTGCACCCAAGAATCAGCGCGCTCGCGATTCGAGCAACCTCTCGAGCTTGTCCAGTCGCGCCTCAAGTGCCGCGTTCTTTGACCGCATCGACTCGATCTCTCTGCGCGCCAACTCCAGTGCCTTCTCCTGCTCCTGAATCGCTCCGATCGCAACGACCGACATGCGCGAGTAGTCCATCGTCAGAATCGATCCGTGTTCGACCAGTTCCGGAAGCACTTCATCAACCTGCTGCGCGCCAAATCCGATCTGCGATCCCGATACACCCTTCATCGTGTACGTGATCGGCTTCAGCGCGAGCGCTTTTTGCAAGAGGCCTTGCGCATCCTGGATGTCGCTCTTGAGCCGAAGATCCGAAACCGCCGTCCACACGCCGGTGCTGCTCAGGCGTGCAAAGTTCGCGCCCCCGATCTGGTTCGTCATCTCCAGGAAACCATTATCCGAAACGCGCATCCCGCTCTGATACGTCGCGATCAGGTTGTTCGTCAATCGAATCTGCCATCCGCCTCCGACTGCATCGCTCGTAATGTGAAGGGGATTCAGAGGCGAAACGGTCCCTAATCCGAAATTGCCCCGGTCGACAACCACCGAACCGACCGCGCCGTTCGGACCGATCCCGTTGTACGTACCGGCGGCACCGCCGCGCAGATACAGCGATGCTCCGCCTCCGCCTGCTCCAAAGCCAGGCGCATTGCCGCCCGCACCTGCTTCAACGATCACATTGCCGCCATACGCACCTGCACCCCCTGTTCCACCGATGAGATAGAGCGCTCCGCCAGGGGCACTTCCTCCAGTCGGGTGACTGCCGCCCCAACCGGCTTGAATCTCGATTGTTCCGCCCGGACCGCAGGGGCTGAAAAAGCCGCTGCCGCCGGTGCCCGCGTAGATCTGCACTTTGGATCCGGGGGTTGTGCTCGGATTGTCGAACGTGTAGCTGCGGCCGTTGCCTGCCTGAAGAAATATCCCCGCATTGGTCACACCTCGAACATCGAGCATGGCCGTGGGCGACGCGTTGATTCCGACTCGGCCGATCGAATCCACCGCAATGCCGCGAGTGCTTGCCGAGAAAGGCACAGCCGTGAGCGTTGTACGGGGAGTCAGAGTTTGATAGGACCCGGACCCCGCGGGCTTGACCGCCATCTCAAGCCAGAGCGGGCCGCCCGCCAAGAGCGGTTCGACGCCAAAGTCGAGTGCGACCGAGAAAACCCCCGCTGAATTCGCGACGTTTGTGTGAACCGCATCCGGCCCCAGCTGAGAACCGCCGACCGGGAAGCTGAACAAGCGAAAACGCAGATCAACGTTTCCGCTGACCGCCTGGCCCGATTGAGAAAGTCTGCCCTGATAGGTAAATGCCGTTGCGGACTGGGCACGTGCCGCCGTCGCCAAACCCGCGACCACCGCCAGTATTCCACCCGCTCGCATGAGTATGTTCATGCAGCACTCTGCGAGATCTGGGGTGATGACCCCTCACGAGTCAGAAACAAAATGCAGCGGCGATTGCCGCTGCATTCGTGCGGGAACACGTTCTGCGACTAGCGATTTCGCAGACTCGTTTCGATGGCTTCCAGCCGCGATCGCAGCGACTCGATCTCTTTCCGCTGCGTTTCGATCTGCGCATCCTTTTCCGCCCGAAGATCGCGAAGTGCTTCAACCATCAGCGCCGTGGTCGCACGCTCGGTCACCATCAGTTTGCCGTCACCGTCCGTACTGATCCAATCCGGGAAGACCTGCTGAACATCCTGCGCCATGACTCCAAGCTGCGTGCCCTTGAGCATGTGCTTCTTCTCGATCGCGGCATCGGTGTAGCGGAACGAATAGCCCCGGAGCGAGAGCAGCCGATCGAGTGTGCCGTGCATGGGCTCGATGTCCTGCTTGAGCGTTCGGTCGCAGTAGTTCGCGAACGTGCCGCCGCCCGGTTTGGCAACCGTGCCACCCTGCGGATTCAAGACGAGTGTGCCGAACTCAAAGCCCGCGCGGCTCACTCCCTGAATCTGACATTCGCCGCCTTGCTGCGCCGTCGTGCGCAGGCTGAGCGCGGTGCCGTTGCCCGAGAAGGTGTTGTTCGTGCCGATGGTCACTTCGCTCGCGCCATTGGCGTTGACGTTCAAAAGCGCAGTGGCGGAGGGGTACTCGTTGCCAATCGCAATGTTTCCCGTCGGCGAAATCGTCAGCCGATTGATGCCGGCGGTCAGATCACGGATTCCGAGCGCGCCCGGCCACATCTGCCCGACCGAACCGCCGTTGGCGATGGCAAAGTTCCGCGACGGTCCGAGCAGGTTGAACCAGGTGCCCCACGAGTTCGAGCCCCTCGTGGTGATGGTCGCTTGCGCGATGTCGTTCGTCACCTCGAGCCCCGCGTTCGGAGTCGTACCGACGCCCGGGCCGATCCCGACTCTCCCGCCCGGCGCGGGCTTGATGTTGATGTCGCCGACGCCGTACTGATTGGCGAGCGTCAGCACCGCTGTCTGGCTGTTGTCGTAGCCCAGATACGCACTGCGAATGCTCTGTGCCGCACCCGCGGCACGGATACGCAGGAGCGCGGTACCCCCGCCGACAAACGCCGCCAGCGTGCCTTCTCCTGCGAGGTTCAGTCTCGCATCGCTCTCGGTGGTCGCGATGCGCACGTTGCCCGAAAGACTCGAATCACCGATCACATCAAGCGCCTGCTGTGGTGTCTTTCCGACTCCGAGTCTGTTCGAGACGATTGCGTCTCCGTTCACATCGAGCATCGCGCGGGGCGTGAGCCCAAGGCCGAGCGGCGCATCGCTGCGAAGTTGCGCCGAAGATTGTTTGAGCGTGAGATAGAAAGCAAGATCGCGATCCGAAGTCGGCGCACCGTCGACATACAGCGTTCCGCCCGGGTAGATATTGGGAACAACGTGAATCGCCACGTTCGGCGATGCCGCCACGCGAAATTTGTACATGCGACCCGCGAGCAGCTGAGCCGGCGCGAGCCACTGAAAAACGTGGTAATCCACATCGCTCGCGGAGAAGTCGAGGGCCATCGCTCCGGTCGTTGCAATGACATTTCCGCCATCGTCCAGGATGTCGAAGGTCGCCGAAGCGCTCGTGCTGCCGCTAAGTCGCAGGAGCCCGAGCTGGCCGCCGCTGCCGGTCGCGCCAAACCCGAGCCAGCAGGTACTGGGCACGTTGAAGGTCTGTTCGAGCAGCGAGCCCGCAAACTGAAACGCGCCGCCGCTGGTGTGGTTCAGGCTCTGATCCGCGCCGGACTGTGAAATCGCCGAGAGCGGCCCGACCGCGAGCGCGCTGGGCACGCTTCCCAGCGGCTGACGGGGCAAGAGTGCGACATACGTCCCCGCACCGGCCGGCGAGACTTCAACCTGCAGGAACCTCGTTCCATTCCCGAAGAACCCCGGCGCGCCGGGTGACGACGCGGCCCCAAAGTCCACCATCGCGCTGAACAATCCGCCGCTCACTTGGATTCCCGGCGCGCCGAAAACGGCGCTCACCGCCGAACCTCCCGACGCCGCATCGAACAGCGTGAAACGCATGTCGTAAAGGCCTGTCCTGGGCGCTCCGTTTTCGCGCAGCTGACCCTGATAGCTGAACGCGGTCGAAGGCTCACCCAGCGCAACGGACCCGCCCGCGGCAAGCGCGAGAATCCCTGTCAGAATCGACGATCGCAAATGGCGGCAATGGAACATGGTCGGCTCCTCGCTGGCCCGTTGCGGCCCCTCCGCAACAAAGGCCAAAACTACAGGCGAGCTTCGCCATGTCCAACCCTCAATCTGTGGGACAAAATTGTCAAAAAACCCGCCTCGGGCCTTTGTTCCCCAAGGCTCCAAACTCCCTCGTCATTCGTCGCCTGTTAGTCGTTGACCGGGTCTTTTTCGCGATCCACCACGATCGGGTGCGACTTCGCCTTTTCGTCCTGACGGATGCCGGTGACCGACCAACTCACCTTCGCGCCCGGTTTGCCGCCGGAAATGGCGAACGAATTGTGCTCGACCTCGCGCGCGACAAACAGGTTCGGCATCGGAGCGCCGATGGGCGTGAGCTGATACCGGAAGTCACGGTTGAGAACCTGGAAGTAGTCGGGCAGTTCAATATCCGCCTCGCCCTTCTCGTTCAGCGTCACGACCCCGTTGTAAATGTTCATCATGTCGGGCGATTCGACGAACGAGTGGCTGAGCCAGCGGTGCTCGGGGTCGAGCGGATGCGGGATGCGGAAGCTGCCGCTGGTCTTGCTCACCGCTCCGTTCACCACCAGATTGCCGTTGATTGTCACGCTGCCATCAAAGAGCGCCGCCTTCACGCCCGGACCTGTGCCCGACGCGTAGAGACCGATCGCTCCGCTTCCCGGTCCGGACTTCGCGCTCAGAGCGGTCGAACTCGATTCGCCTCGTACTTCAAGTCTCGCATCCGGCGCACTGTTGAATCCGATCGCGATTCGTCCGCTTGGGAAGAGAGATAGGCGATCAACCAATGCTGTTGAGTCCCGCACGGTCAGTGTGCCGGTATTGATGGATGAGAGGTCGTATGTTCGGCCGCCGGGAGCGCTGTTCACCAGAGACATCGTCGTGGTGGATGCGCTCGAAGCCAGCCGGAGCACATTTCCGTTTCCAGGGTTCAGCACGTCGAGCCTGTAGCTCGGGTCGGTACGCCCCACGCCGACATTTCCCGCGATCGGATTGAGCAGCAGGTTGCCGTACGCGCTGCCCGAAAACTGGATCGCCTGAATCTGGCCCGCGCCGCCCGATTCGGATGTCAGCGAAATCGACATTGCCGTGAAGTCGCCAACGTTGGGATCGCCGCCGATCGTGATTCCATCCGCGTTCGCCACGTGCAGCGAAGTCGCGGGCGTTGTCGTCCCGACGCCGAGCCGGTCCGCGACGCTCGCGGCGTGATCAAAGCGGATTCCCATCGAATCCATCGTGGTCGAAAACGTCACGTCCGAGCTGGGATCTCCATCCAGCATTCCACCCGGATACGGGTTGGTCGATGCGTAATTGAGCGTCGGAGTCGTGACGCCATCTCCCGCCGAGAGAATCAGCCGGTACGTTGTGCCGGCCTTCAACACGGGCGGCGCATTGAACGAAAACACGACATTGTAATTTCCGGGCTTTGTCACGCTGCTGGTGGTGCTCGCGATCGGAGTTTCGTTTTCATCCTCGAGCGTGAGCGGAAGGGTGTACGGGCCCGGCACCCCGTATTGAACAGAGACGCTCATCAAGCGTCCGTTGATACCGGGCTTGAATGTCTGGAAAACCAACGTGGGAGGTTGGGAGCCCACGATGTTTGTGACGACTGGTTGTGAAATATCAATACCCGAGAGCGATGAGGTCCCCGCGAGTGATGTCGCCACCGGCGCCGCATTGACGGGCTGGCGAGGCAGGACTGTTGTGTACGTACCGGCGCCCGAAGGTGTCCGGACCGAGACTTCGAGCCATCGAGGCGCTCCGCCGAAGATCGGACCAAAGTCGGGCGTGATCGAATAGATACCTGCAGTCACCGCCACATTGGTGATTGTGAGAGGTCCACTGATAAGTGTGCCGCCGGAGGCCGCATCGAAGACCGAAATTTGCAGGTCCGCGCTGCCGCTGTACGCAACGCCGGCAGAAGTCAGGCGCCCCTGATAGCTAAACGCGCTGCTCTGCGCAAGGGCCATCGTTGCAAGCACGCACGCGGCAGCCGCGATCAACAAAGTCCGCTTCATAGGTTCTCTCCTGCTCGTCCAACGGTGTGTCGGCGTTCTTCAGCGCCGTGATCAGCCTACCCGCAACCCCGAAAATCGGAGCAAATCATGGAGCGAGAAGTTGCAAGATTGTGCTTGCGTTTCGCATGAAGCCGGGTTAATCTTGCCCTGAACGCCGGGTCTCGTGAGGGAGTCCCCTGCGTCAGCGTCTAACGCTGGGGACCAGAGCCGAAGCCACCCGTCGAACCAATTGACGGAGGGCGAGGGCCGACGGTCCTTTGCATGCGGCCGTTCTCTTCCTGAGGCAGCACCCGGGAAACCCTGAGGTTCGGCGCTTCGCCGAAAACGCGGATCGCCCACGGTCGCGGGCCTTCCACATTGATCCACTGCGAAAGCCCGAGATCCTGCCCCTGCGCGCGTACGGCGACCGTCGCGATGATGCTGCTTGCGCCTTCGCTCGAAGCAGTTCGAGCAGGAAGATCGACGCGCCAGATATCTCCCGTGGGAACCGATTTCGCAATCGCGGAATCGGCTTTGACGGGGGTTTGAGGATCAGGCGGCAGCGCATCGCCCGCCCAGACCATCGCTTCGATCGCGTTGAGTGAATCGTTGGTGACAACGAGCTGATTCGGATTGCCGCCGCCGCTGCCGGCGCAGGCACACAGAGCGAGCGCCAACACAATTCCGAGCATGAAACCGACTGCTTTCACGGGCTGCCTCCGGTTATTGCATCTGGATCACTTCGCCGCCCCGGTCGTCCCAGTTCAGTCGAACCGTGCCCGAATCATCGGTGAAGGCATAGAGCCGCCAGCCCGCGGCACGGGGCATGAGCACCCATTCGCCACTCTGGTATTTGATGTCTTGCCCGCTTGCCTGAATAGTGAGCGCGACGATTTTTCCCGGCGCACCCAGCTCCCGCGATTCGACGCGGCCTGGCGCGATCGTGATCGGAGGTCCGAAGGGCTGACGCGTGCCGCCCGCGCCGGCCGGTTCGAACGGTTGAACAGTGAGCGTGGAAGCGCTGTCGTTTCGAAGGAAGAAGGAAATGGACTTGTGCGCAGCGGACCCGGAGGATGCGGCTGCAGACTGGCCAGAATTGTCGGATGCGCATGAGGCGAGAGCCGCCGCGGAACAGGCAACGACCGCGAAAAGAAGAGATCGCATCGGGTAGCTCCGGCTCTTAATTCCCGCCGACTTCGCGGTTGCTGCCGTAGTAATAAAGATGGGCGTATCCGTCCATGCCATCGCGAGCCTGAAGATTGAATCCTCCGCCCTGATTGGTCGCGATCCATGTTCCGTAGAAGCCTTCCTGTCCGCTCACGGCGGTGACGGTGACCGCGACGTAACGGGCGCCCTCGATCGCTTCATCCTGCGTCTGGCGGGAGAGTCGAACGAACCGAGTTGCGCTCTGGCCCGGGGCGACGACGAAGTAATCCGGCAGGGGGAAGAGCAGCTCGCCAGCTTGATTTGAAACGTACGGCGAAACCTTGAGGTACGCACGGCTCTCGTTGGCGATGGCAACTTCGGCGCCGGCTTCGCCCCAGCCGCTCGAGTCGTCGCCGACTCCGTCGCCGTATTGGCCGAGGCCGTTGCCCGCGCCGCCGTCACCCGAACCAGTCGCGCAGCCCGCGAGCGCAAAGAGACCCGCTGCAAGCCCGACACTCAGCAATTTCCGGATAGATGCATGCTTCATGTGTTTCCCCTTCGAGTACGTTGTATCACGTTTTCGGCGGCGGCGTCGGGATCTCAAGTTCTTCCACGACGGTGCGCCGGACGATGACTTTGCCCTGTTCAGTCTCGCGGACCTGCTCGATGGTTTCCTGGCGCAGGATTTGCTTCTCGTGCGTGTGGGCGGGCATATCGCCCTCGACTGGCTCCTGCACACCCTTCCAGATGTGCCCGAAGAACTCTCCGAGCGAACGGGAGAGCGACTTCTTGTCCTTGGAGTCTTCGGCCATGCGGGATTGTTGAGCGCAGGCGGCGCCGAGGCGCACGCCCCAACTACAGACGAAAAGTGGGCGTGATGACCTCATCGATCATCACGCCCTGCGCGAAGAAAACAGAACTATCGGATGCGGTCGCCCGGCATTGGCCGCGATGTGCACGGGCGACCGCGAATGCCCCGCGACACCGAACGGCATCGCGAGACGATTGTGGGCTGTTGGAACTACTTGGGCTCGCGCTCGCGAAGGTCGCGATTGCGATTGGGGTTGTTCATGTTGTTTTGGTTGTTCGGGTTGTTGGGACTGTTGTTCCAGCTGCTGTTGTCCCAGGTGCGGTCGTAGTAGTACGGCTCGGAGATTCCGTAGCCCTGGTAGATGTTCTGGTACTTGGAATCGCCGCTGAGCATGGCGAGGTCCTTGGGCGTTTCGGGAGCGCTCGTGATCATCGCCTTGCTCGCGTCGATCGAAACGCCATCGGTCGTAATCAGCGTGATCACGCCCCACGGAACGAGGCGCTTGGTGTCGGCGATGCCGAGAACGTTCTGATCGGGGTCGATCGAGACAAACGCGACGCGGCCGGTGCCGGTTTCGACGATGAGGTCTTCGACCTTGCCGCACTTTTCGCCGCGGGCGGTGATGTGCTTGCCGTCGATATCGGAATTCAGGAGGAAGGGATAGCCGATCGGCTGGGCGGGCGTGCTCTTCCAGGACCACCAGTGCGCCTTGCCCGAGTCGTCATAGAGATTCGTGTCCTTCGAGTTCGCGTTGTACGAACGTGCGACGACGACGGGGTTGCCGTTGCGGTCGACGCGGGAGACGCGCACGTCGATCGGGGCATCGCGATAGACGGAATTCGAATTGCCCGTCGTGTAGTACGAGGGGCCGAGCACGACGACTTCTTCGGTGCCGTCACTCTTGCGGACGGTGACGAGTACTTCTTCGGTCGCACTGCCCGGGATCGCGCGCCGATCGACCCTGGTCACGGTTCCCTTGACGTGCGTTTCGTCGTTCGACGCGGTGGAGGGGTAGTAATTCTGGGGCGTGCGGTAGTAGTCCTTGCTCAGACGGCCGGAAAGGCTGTCTTCGGTGCCGGCCCAGTTCTTCTCATCGAATTCGGGCCAGAGCTTGGCGTTTTCCGGTGTCGCTTCGAGCGTGAGGCGCTTGGCATTCGCGTCCCAGCCAAACTGCGAGAACGGAATGACGACTTTCTTGGTGCCGATTCCCAGAAATCCGCCGGCGTTCAGGACGACGTAGGTCACGGCGCCCGAGCCGCGATCGATGATGAGATCGCTGATGGTTCCGATGTTCTTCTTCGCGGCGTTCTCAACGGTCGAGCCCCGCAGCTTGTCGGCGGATGCGAACATGCGGGAGGCGTAGTCGTACATTGGACGCGCATCGGTGCGCGAGGGCTGCACCTGCCTGGGCGGCATCTGATTCTGATCTTGCGGTTGAGCGGCCACGGACAGGCATGCGCCGACCGCTGCAGCAAGGACACACGCGGACAACGTGCGGGTGCTGGTGTTCATAGTAAAAGGCTCCTTTTCGCTTCGTCCCTGTGAATTCGTGCCTCAACGCGAGACACTCTCGACGCGAGGCACAGGGCCCCACGAACGTTCATAGATTGCACCTTGCCGCGGAACGCAGCGTGATTCGGCATTAAGAAATGACTCATAGTTTGGCGACGCTGAAAATTGCCCGCGCAAGATCAATGTGGATTCGCGCACCAAACGCCGGGAAAAGGGCGTTGGAGCGGTTTTAGACGGGGCATTTGCACGCTAAGCATGAATTCATGCTCCTCTCACGGGGTGGCAATTTCAAACCCGCATAAACACATGTCGAACGCGTTGTTCGACGCGTCACTGTTCTTGAGCCCTGGCACAACGAGGGGCATAAAGGCAAGGCACACATGAACACCAAGTCAAAGCCGGGAACGCCACGACCCGGTCGCCTTGAAAAGTTCACCGATCGCCGGGCACAGATTGCGGGCCGCTGCGTCGGGGCTCGCGTGCATCCGGCGGGACGGTTGCGAGTTCCGGGCCGGTGATCAACCGGCCGTCAAAGCAGAATTTATCGCTGCACGTCAGCGAGAGAGATTTCGATAATGCTCAACTCACTTTCAGACCTCCTGCTTGATCAAGTCCGCGACCTGCACAGCGCCGAAACGCAGCTGGTCGCGGCACTGCGGAAAATGGCGAAGGGCGCCTCGAACTCGGACCTGCAGCAGCTTTTTTCCGAGCACCTTGAACAGACACGCGAGCATGTTGATCGCCTGAAGAAGATCGCCGAATTGCTCGGGGGCAAGCCGACGGGCAAGACGTGCAAGGCGATGAAGGGGCTGATCGAAGAAGGCAAGGAAGCGCTGGGCGAAAAGGGTGAGGACGCGGTGCTGGACGTTGGCCTGGTTGCCGCGGCACAGCGAGTGGAGCACTACGAGATCGCTGCGTACGGCACGGCGATCGCGCTGGCGCAGAAAGTCGGAAACAGCAAGGTTGTCGCGCTGCTCGAGAAAACCCTTGGTGAAGAGAAGAGCGCCGACAAGCTGCTGACCGGAGTTTGCGAAGACCGTTTGTTTGATGAAGCGACTGTTGAGTCTGAAGAACCCGCTGCACGCTGAGCCGGAAGGCTGGCGAACGGCCAAAGCAAAGGAGACCTGAACATGTTGTATTGGGCTGCCATGTTTTTCATCATCGCGCTGATCGCTGCTTTTCTGGGTTTTGGAGGTATGGCGGCGGGCGCCGCGTCCATCGCGCAGATCCTGTTCTTCCTGTTCCTTGTGCTGTTCATCGTTTCGCTCATCGTGGGTCTGGCACGTGGCGGTAGGCCTCAGCTTCCGTAAAGCGCTGTCTGAATCGAGCCGTCGAGTCCGCGCGCCCGCGCGGACTCGAGGGCCGTTTGCAAGGAGACATTCGCATGCCACGCGGAGACAAATCGAGTTACTCGTCGAAGCAAAAACGCCAGGCAAGGCACATCGAAGAGTCGTACGAGAGCCATGGCTCGGGCACGAAGAAGGCTGAGCGAATCGCCTGGGCAACGGTGAATAAGCAGGACGGCGGGGCCAAGGGCAGCAGTCCGAAGCGCAAGGGATCAAATGCAAAGTCGTCATCCCGTTCCGTCTCGAAAAAAGGCGCGAAGCGTTCGATGTCGAAATCGCGTTGAGTCGGCGGGGTGGTGCGGAGTGTCCGTTCGTTCAAGGAGTGAACCATGAGTTGGAACCGCATCGAAGGCAATTGGATGGAATACAAGGGCAAGGTCCGCGAAAAGTGGGGCAAGCTCACCGATCAGGACCTGCAGGTGATCAAGGGCAAACGCGAGCAGCTTGAGGGCAAGCTGCAGCAGATCTACGGCAAGACCGTTGAAGAGGCCAAGAAGGAAGTGGACGAATTCACCGCGAGCTGCGATCCGAGCAGCCGCGGCACATGACGTGTGGAGGGAAGGTGCGCGGCGCCCGGCTGCTACACGGCCGGGCGCCGCGATAACCCCGCCTTCACCGAGCTCCAAATCACCGGAAGGTGTTTTCGGCGCTTTGTCGAACGTGATTCCAAGGTTGAACGATCCGGGAGAGTTTTTATGAACGATCTGGTGCGCATCTTGCTCGTCGTCCTGCTGATCCTTTTGATCATCGGGCTCCTTCCTGCGTGGCCTTACAGCGCGGGATGGGGTTACTACCCCAGCGGCGGACTGGGTCTGATTCTCGTGGTGGTTCTCGTCGTGCTTGCGCTGGGCGGCGCGAGAGGAGATATTCGCAAAATATGACGGCGGAGCGAGCCACGAAATTCTGCGAATAGGAGGTTGCCATGACGTTCGAGCAGCCAAAAGAAGTGACAAGCAAAGCGGCTGACCCCCAGGTCGATGCTGTGCAGCGTGAAGTGATGACCGCGATTTCTCCCGACGGGCGTCCGCCGGATCTCGCGGAGGCGCGGGCCGGCTGGAAGAAACTGGCGATCCTGGGGTTGGTCGTGGCGATTGTGGGTGTTTCGTTGCTGTTCCTGACGCTCGGCCCAACGGCGGGAGGCCTCGCGAGCATTTTGCTCGTTGGCTACATCGCGCTGACAGTTCCGGTGTGGGGCGCTGGTCTGCTGCGAGGCCAGGAAGAGCGCGTGGCGCACAAGATCGCCGAAGAGGTTGTGCACCCGGATCATCATCACCCCGCGCCGCAGTAGCGTGGCGGTCAGGCGGTGTTTATCCGATTCGAGTGAACATGTTCAAGGGCCGCTCGCTTCATTGCGGGCGCGCCCATTTTTGATGCGCGTCCGAAATGTGCGAAGCGCGTGAGCAGGCGAATGCCGTTGAGTGCGAGGCTTCGTGCGGCGCGACGGGCGATGATGGTTTGCGATGTGGGCGGTTCGGAAGCGAGACGCTGTTCCTCTTCGTGCACGCCGGTCACGATTGTCTGGACGATGTCAACAAGCCTCGGAAGAAGGTTGGCGACGATGAGTCTGGCGCGCCGGGCGCAGACGCACTCGTACCGCTCGAGCAGATCGGCGATGTCGGGACGCGTGAGCCAGATGATGAGCGAGTCGATCGGGGTCTGGAGGCGGTCCGCGACCTGCTGAATCGAGAGACTGGGATTGCAGACGTCTTTCAGGATCTCGGGGATGTGGTCGGGATTGGGTGAGAAGGTGGGCGGGAGGTGATGTGCGGACATTGGCGAGCCTTTCCAGGAGGGGAAAAAGGTGGCCTCCTATAGAGGGATGCCGAAGCGCCAATGGCCCGAAATAACCGTAACTGGGACCTGCACGAATTCGCGCGGAAGTATCGGTACGGAAACGAGTTAACCTGTATTTTTGAAAATGGAAAGAGGGTGTGCTTTGTCGCATACCTTTGGCCCAAAAAAGCAGTAACTACACGATTGGTAAGGGTTGAGAGTGCTTGGAACTCGGAACTCGGAACTCGGAGTTCGGAGTTCGGAGTTCGGAGTTCGGAATGCGGAGCTCACTGCGCTGCGCGGGTGCGGATGTTGTCGAGTGCGTTCATGAAGTTGATGTAGGAGTCGTACGGCGAGTCGTAGGGGTTGAAGTACTTGTGAACGTCGCCGTCGGCGAAGTACTTGGTGCACATGTAGTAAAAGTGATCGCTGGTGGTGAGCTTGCGCCAGTCGTCGAGGAGCCGCGCGGCGGATTCGGCCCGCTTTGAGGTGCCGCCTTCGCCGGGTTTGAGTTCGATCTGGGCTTTGGCGAACTTCTCTTTGATGGGCTTTTCGAGACGGAAGATTTCTTCGAGGGCGTTGCTCTGCATGGCGTTGCCCCGCCAGGCGGAGAGGTCGCGCTCGGTGTCGGCCCACGAGATGAATTCAGGAACATCGTATTCCGCGCTCGGGGCGAACTGCTGGAAGGCCTGCGTTGGCGTGAGGAAATTGTTCTTGCCGGGGGCGACGTCGAAGACCTTGGTCGGAAGAGCATCGAGGAACTGGAAGATGCCGGTATCGGCCCACTGATGCTCGCCGAAGGTTTCGTAGTCCATGAAGAGATTGCAGAGGGCGGGAGAAGCGGAAGTCGGCGCGGCCTTTGGGTCGGCCTGACTGAGATCGGTGATCCAGTTCGCGAACTTCTCCGGCGTGAGGGGCCACTCGGACCAACCCCGGTTGCTGAAGCGGAAGGCGATGTCGTCGCTGAGGCGGTAGTTCTTCAGCAGGAGGCCGAAGGGCTTGTTGTCGCGGCCGATCAGGTCGTGGCCTTGCACCTTCGGCGGCTTGAAGATGCAGGTGGGTTTGCGGTAACCGAGGTTGCGATCGGTGCCTTCGGAGAGTGCGCCGTAGAAACGCTTCTTGCCCGCCTCATCGGTCATCTGCGAGAGTTCGCGGGCGAGGGCGTTGGCGTAGATCAGTTCGGTGTTGCGGAAGACGGCGGGCGTCTGACCGAAGAGCGACTGGATCTTCTTTGTATGCAGGTCAACCTGAGCGCGAAACTCTTCGGGCGTGTAGTTGAAGGCGAGCGAGTGGTGGTAGGTCTCGGCGAGGAATTCGACGCAGCCGGTGCGGGCGAGTTCTTTGAAGAGATCGAGGACTTCAGGGGCGAAGGCCTCGAACTGATCGAGTGCTGTGCCGCTGATGGAGTAGGAGAGCCGGAAATTTCCGCTGTGGCGATGAACAAGATCGAGAATGAGGCGAGTCGCGGGCAGGTAGCACTTGGAAGCCACCTTGCGGCAGATCTCGGCGTTCTTGCTGTCGTCGAAGTAGAAGGGATCTGAATCGAAAACGCTGTAGCGTCGGAGCCGGAATGGTTGATGGACTTGGAAGTAGAGGACGACGGAGGACATGTAGGGGCAGTGTAACCGAGCTCGGAGCGCGGAACTGGGAGCGCGGAGGATCGATGTGGGATGTGGGATGTGGGATTGCGGAATGAGGACAAACGCGCGGCGGGGTCTTGGCCTTCCGCTCCGCGTTCCGAGCTCCGCGCTCCGAGTTCGGATCAGTGTTTGCGGACGATGAGATAGGTCCAGAACGTGTAGAGCGCGAGGGCGCCGACTCCGGCCCATAAGAGGGGGAGGCCGATCATGCCGCTGGAGCGGGCGAATTGCTGGCCGCCACTGATGGTGATGACGCAGACGAGAGCGGGGAAGAAGCTCCAGAGATAGACGGTGAGCGGGAGGCTGCGGCTGAAGCGAAGTGCGGTCACGGCGCCGGTGAGCATCATGACGAGGCAACTGGCGGCGACGGCCCAGCGCTCGTGCTGGCGGCTGGTGATCTCGTCTTGCAAGTAGGCGATCATGTTGCGGAGATCGCCGGCACGGATCGCCACGTTGACGTCTTTCTCGGAAGGAACGGATTCAACGAGCAGAGGCAATGTGCTCATTTTGAGGAGCGAAGCAAGCTGGTCTTTCGGTGCGAGAAGCCCGGCGAGGGAGAGGCGTTCGCGCTTGGTGGATTCGGTCGCGCTCGCATCGTTGAGAGGGGCGGAGGCGACATCGCGGAGTTCGAGGCGGAGAGCCATTTCGCCTGCGGGGCGATCGTCGGAGGTGTCGAGCGCGAGGACCACGGAGCGGGCGATATGACGGACGCCACCGGTGCGGGAAAGGCCGTTGCCTTCGGGACGGAGCAGGTCGATCTCGACGCTGCCGCCGGTTTTGGGCAGGATGTTCCAGGTGCGGTTGTTGGCGGGCTTGATGGATGAGGCGCGGACGACGACTTGGCGACCGGCGGCATCGAGAAGGGTGAAGGAACCTGCCGCGGCGAGGGAGTGGGACATGTCGTCGAGCGCGCGACGCAGCGCGAGCTCGTCGGCGAGGCGGCGGCGGCGGATATCGATCCAGCTCATGCGCTCGGGCTTGGTGCGGAGTTCGCGGAGCTCATCGGAGCGGAGGAACTTGGGATCGTCCGAGAGGGAGGAAGGAACGGTGATGGAAACCGGGAGAGTTTTTCCAGTGACGAGGCCGGTCTTGACGTCTTTGCTCGCGAAGTCTTCGAAACGCATCGCGATGCGGGTGGTGGGTCCGGTGTCGGCGGTCGAGGCTTCGGGGAAGATCCAGAGCGTGGCGCGGCCGGCGGTGCCTTCGCTCACGACGTTGCCGTTCTCATCGCACTCGATGACGGTGGGGCGGGCGAGGACGAGGGCGGTGCGAGCTTCGGAGCCGGGCTCGAGCTCAATGGGCTGGGCGCGATCGGCGAAGACGAGGAGCTTTTTGAGTTCGACGCTCTGGCCCCGGTTGATGCGGGTCGCGAGGAGCTTGGCGACATCTTCGGTGATCATGTTCTGCATGGTCACGAGGAAGCGCGGGATGATCTGGGCGTTGAGGGCGAGCATGCCTCCGAAGAGGACGATGCCGAGGATCGCGGCGGGAACGAGAAGCGAGCGATGGCTCACGCCTCCGGCGGCGGCGGCCACGAATTCGTTGTCGCTGCTGAGACGGTGATAGACGAGTGTGCTTGCGAAGCAGCCGGCGAAGGGGAGCGCGTACGCGAGCATGGGCGGGATGGCGAGGAGCAGGAACTTAAGCGCTTCGAAGGGCGCGAGGCGGCCGTCGGCGAGCGGTTTGATTGTCGCGGCGAAGGCGATGACGGTGACCAGAACGGTGGTCGCGAGAAGAAGGTTGCGCGTGAGTTCCCAGAAGATGGAACGCCAGAGGGTGATGGGTTGCGGGCGGGACATTCGGGTGCGTGATTATCCGGCGCCGAGACGCGCGAGGATGGCTTCGCGGAGGGTTTTCGCGTCGCCACTGCCTCCGGAGTGTTTCATTGCCGCGCCGACAAGGCGGCCGACCGCGGCGAGTTTGCCAGCCTTGACGTCGGCCGCGGCCTGGGCGTTCTCCGCAATGGCTTGATCGACCCATTTTGCCATGGCAGCGTCGTCGCGGACGGTGAGCATGTTGCGGGTTTGGGCAAGTTGTTCGACTTCGGCGAGAATTTGCGCGGGCGGATTTGCCGTAATGGGTGCGGAGGACGAAGGAACGCAGAGAAGGCCGAACAGCTCGTCCGCGTTCTGGTTATTGAGTTTGCCGTCTTCGCGGAGTTTGCCGATCGAGGCGACCTGCTCCGGGTTGATGCCGAGCTGGTGGATTTCGACGTGTTGCTCATTGGCGCGTTTGGCGCCGGATTGGAGCAGGATGTTCGCGGCGAGTTTGCCGGCGCGGGCGTGATCGATGCCGAGGGATTCCATCGAGGCGAACGTGCGTTCGTAGAAGAGGCAGACATCGCGCTCGTCGATGAGTGCCGCAGCCTCTTTCGTTCCGAGGCCGAACTCGTTCATGAAGCGGGCGAAGCGGGCGAGGGGAAGCTCGGGGATGGTGGCGCGGATGCGTTCTTTCCACTCGTCGTTGACGACGACGGGGACGAGATCGGGATCGGGGAAGTAGCGGTAGTCGTGCGCGTCTTCTTTTTCGCGCTGAAGGACGGTGGCGCCTTTTCCACCTTCGGCACGGTCATCCCAACCTCGGGTTTGCTTGGTGCCGCGGCCCATTTCCCGGCGCTCGGCAAGCCATCGGCGGGGTTGGTCGCCGAGTTCGTATTCGATCGCGTTCTCGACGGACTTGAAGCTGTTGAGGTTTTTGACTTCGACGATCGGCGTCTTGATGAGCTTGCCGTCCTTCATGGTGAGCTGAATGTTGATGTTGGGCTCGAAGCGCATGTGGCCCCGCTGCATGATTCCTTCGGTGACGCCCAGGAAGCGGCAGATGTTGCGGAGCTGTTTGCAGAAGGAAACGACCTGCGCACTGCTGGTGAATTCGGGCTGGGTGACGATTTCGAGGAGGGGCGTGCCGGCGCGGTTGTAGTCGGCGATGGAGCCGTCGATTGCGCCGCCGCCTGGTGCTTCGTGCAGGAGTTTCCCGGCATCTTCTTCGAGGTGGGCGCGGAGGATGCCGATGCGGGTTGGTTCGCCTTCGAGATCGACCTGGCCTTTGTCGTCAACGGCGGGAACGTCGATCGAGCCGTCGAAGCAGATGGGCAGGTCGTATTGGCTGATCTGATAGGCCTTGGGAAGATCGGGGTAGAAGTAGCTTTTGCGATCCCACTTGGTGATCGGGGCGATCTGGCAGTTGAGCGCGAGGCCGACCTTGATCGCCATGTCGACGGCGGCTTTGTTCATGACCGGGAGCGCGCCGGGAAGGGCGAGGACCGTTGCATCGATGAGAGTGTTGGGCGTGACGGAGGGATTGTCGTGCGGATCGAACTCGGGGCAGGCCGGGCTCGGCGCGCGGCTGAACATCTTTGTGCGCGTTGCGAGTTCGACGTGGACTTCCATGCCGACGATGAGTTTGACGCGGTCGATGTCGGCGGCGGTGTAGGACATTGCGGGGATGGTATCGGGGGGGTGGGGGGAAGGAACTCGGAGTGCGGAGCGGAGAGAGTGGTTTCAATCTATGGCGGCGCGGAGGGCTTGTTGGAGTTGGGCGGCGGCGCGGATGCGGGTGAGGTTCAGGGACTGCGCGATCTCGGCGATGGTGTGGGGGCGGGTGGATTGCCAGCCGAAGCGGAGGTGGAGGATTGCCGCGGCTTCTGGTGAGATGTCGATGCGGCGTGTGCGCAGGCGCGCCGGGGCGAGTGCGAGTTGCCAGGGGGACGCGTGGTCGGTCCAATCGGGGATGGTGCCGAGTGCACGCGCGGCGCGGGTTGCGTGACGGGCTCGAAGTTGGCGAATTTCACGATCGTTTGATTTGATCCAGTCGGAGAGTGCGCGGCCGACGGCGAGCGAGATGGGACCGGCGAGGCTGCCTCCGATTTCGCGGCGGGAAGAGGCTTCGGGCGTGAAGCCTTCGATCGCGAGCGAAGCGGCGTGAATGCCTCGGAAGAGCGCGGCGGTGAGAAGGGCTGGTTCGGCGCGGAGCAGGTCGATGCCGCGGATTGAGCTTGCTTGCTCACGTGCAAGAGAATCGAGCGATTCGATGATGACAGCGCGATAGGGGCGGATGAGCGCGGCGCGGAGTTTGGAGGCCCAGCGGAGCGCGGTTTCGGCGAGATCGAGATTGTCGGCGGAGAGAGAGCGGGTTTCGCCGGCGAGCAGCATGCAGGCGTGATGTGCGAGAACGAGCTCGCGTTCGATCTGGCGATCGGGCACTTCGCGGAGGCGCATGGCATCGAGGAGTGATTCGAGATCGAATTCGGCGGGCGGGTGGAGGATTGCCGCGGCACGGGGGTGGCGGGCGGCAAGCTCGAAAAGCGAAGTGGGTGAGGAGAGCGCGAAATCGTGAGGCAGGCGTGTGCTTGCGTCCCAACCTTCGAGGCGATCTCGGCGTGCCAGATTGAGAGCGTGGACGATGGCGGGCCTGGTCTTGCGGGATTGGCGGGCGAGTTCGCCGGCGCCGGCGCCGGATTCCCACTTGGTGAGGAGCGTGACTCGTGACTTTGGAGATTGGCGAGGTCGGCGCTCAGAGCGCTTTGGTGCGGGCATGGCGCGCTCGATTGCGGAGCGTGAGCGACCGGTTCGCTTTGCGAGATGGGCGGAGAGGCGGGTTCGGGTGATAGGGGCTTTGCGCCGGAGCTTTTCCGCGCGGACCCGGATTTTGGAGCGGGTTGCCGGGTCGATGCGAGTAAATGCGCCGGCGCGCCGAAGCGTGTCGGCGTGGGCCGATTCAAACGAGGCCGTGGTGGAGCGAGGGAAGAAGAGAGTGCTCTTGCCTCGGGAAGAGAGAAGGCGGAGGGCGACAAGTCCCTTGGCGCGGTAGCGTTCGAGCGATTTGCGGCTGATGTTCCACTGCTTGAGGAGCGTGGGCTGATCGAAGCCGGGGCCGAGAGGCTTGAGGTCATCGGAGGTGAGCCGGGATTGTGCGCTGAGGAGTTCGACGAGACGGGCGAGCTGTGGCGCGAGCGCTGCGCCCGAAAGCGGCTCGAAGGATTGGTCGGAGCGGTAGCCGGTAATGCGGAATGCGATCCAATCGGCGGGGTATTGCGTGCCCGCGTCGAGGAGCGAGATGGTTTCGATGGTGCGCTGGATGTCTTTTACGACGGCGGGCTTGGGCGCGTATCGCAGCTGTTCGGCGAGATCAGCGAGAAGAGGGAATTTGAGTTTGGGCCAGGCGGGCATGGGGAAAAGCTCAAAGCTCAAAGCTCAAAGTTCAAAACGAAGACCACAGAGTTCAAGGCTGGCCGGTTAGGTTGTCATGCCCAGCGCACGTGGGTGGCTTGCTCGGGAGTAAGGATGTCGAGTGCGACTGCTTCTTCGAAGAACTTGGCGACGGCGGCGCGTTCGTTCGGACCGACCTGATACCTGAGCAGGTTGCCGAGATAGCGGCGCGCCAGATCTGGCGGCCAGCGGAATTCCGGGGCACGATCCTGGATGATGCGATCCAGGCGCGTGAAGTTGTGGCGGAGCTGGCGATCGAGAAGAGATTCGGCAAGGCGGATGTTGTCGAGCGCAGTGGGATTGGCAAGATCGGCGGCGCGGCACATCCAGAGGGCGTAGACAAAGGGAAGCCCCGTCATGTTTTTCCAAGCTTCGCCCAGGTCGAGCTGGTGGACAAAGCGGTCGATTGGCGGGCTTGACGTGATGACTTTGTCGCCGATGAGCAAGAGCGCTTCGGGCCAGTCGCTGGTGGAGGGTCGCGGGCCTGAGGTATCAAACGTTTCGATCTTGACGCGCCGGTCGAAAACGCGCTGAAGCACGATGCGTGCGAGCGCGATGGAGGTGTGGCTGTCGGTGTCGGCGTGGAGGGTCGTGAGCTGGTCGAACGGAACGGAAGAGAAGACGCGGACGGTGAGGGTGGGACCGTCGCAGCCGATCATGCCGCAGGAGAGCATGGCGAGGGGAGCCGGTGCGAGCGCCGCGTCGATGATGCTGACGAGGGCGACGTCCGCGGACTTGGCGACGAGCATGTCGCTGAGGTGCGAAGGGGGCGCGGGGACAAGGGAGAGCTGCGGGATCTTGTCCAGTCCTTCCACGAGGGGGACGGTGTTGAGGAATTTGACGATGCCGATGCGGAGCGGGTCCATCGCTGGATTCTTGCACGAGATGGGGGCGATTGGGAGCGAAACTTGGGTGTTGTCAAGATGGTGTGGGCGGCTTGGGTTCAGTGGAGTGGGCGGAGTGGCCGAAAAGGAAGGCATGGCCTCAGTTATCCAAGTTCAGATCGCATTGATTGGTGGGGGAGGCCACGCGCTGGTGGTGGCGGAAGCAGCGGAGCGGCTCGGGATTGCGATCGGAAAAGTGTTTGACGATCGACGCGATGCGCCCGCGATTTCGAAGTTGGGACTGAAATATGGGGGCGGGCTGGCGGAATTCTCGCCGAGAGAGATGCAGTATTTCGTTTGCCTGGGCGACACTGCGCTGCGGAAGAGGGTCGTGGATTCGATCGAGCGCGCGGGCGGGATCGCGTTCGGTCCGATCGTGTCGCCGGACGCCGTGGTGTCGAAATCGGCGAAGTTGGGTGCGGGCGTGTTTGTGGGGCCGCGTGCGGTGGTAAATTGCTTTGCGCAGGTGGAGGCGCACGCGATCGTCAACACAGGAGCGATCGTGGAGCACGATTGCGTCATTGGTGCATGCGCGCACGTTGCACCGGGGACGATCATCGCCGGTGCGGCGACCGTTGGTGAGCGGGCGTTTCTTGGAATCGGGGCGCGTGTGTTGCCTCGGGTGAAGATTGGGGCGGGATCTGTTGTGGGTGCGGGCGCCGTGGTCATTCGCGACGTCGAAGCGAACGCGCGAGTCGCGGGTGTGCCGGCGCGGCAGCTTTAGCCAGAGTGCGGGAAGAACGACGCGGCGACCTCTTCTGCCGGCTGCTTGCCTCGGTCTAGGCGATCAGGAGCAGAAGAGCGCGTCGTACGCCTGAACGAACAGAACGAAATCGGTGTCGTCGACGAAGCCGTCCTCGTTGAAATCGGCGGGGCACCCTCCGGGCATGGCCGGGTCGGAGCAATCGAGGATTTCGTACGCCGCGACGAAGATCGGAAAATCGGAGTCGGTGACGATGCCGTCGCAGGAGAGATCGGCGCGGCAGATGTGGGTGCTCGCGACCGGAGTGGTTGTTGTGCCGCAGGATCCGGAGATGACAACGTCGTAGTCGCCGGCGTCGCCGAAGTTGAAGCCGAAGATTCGCATGAGGCGGGAATGCGCGCCGGCGACAACAGCCCCGGAGGGTTGCAGGCCTTCTTCGAGTGGAACGCCGTTGCGACGCCACTGGTAATTCAGCGGTCCGGCACCGACAGCGCGAACGGAGAACGCGGGAGCCCCGAGCAAGCACGAGGTCTGCGCGAGCGGTGGCTGGATGATGACCGGTTCGCAGGGCAGAAGCAGGAAGGGCATCGGGTTGTTGCTGCTGTCGGCGGGGTCGATGCCGATCCCGCGACCGACAATGAAGCCCCCGTCGCTGATTGCGAGCGCCGAAGCGAGGCGGAAGTTGGCAGCGTGCGGGCCGGGCTGAGTAAGTGCAACGAGCGGGATCGGGGTCGGGTCGCCCGAAATCCAGATGACTGCTTCTCCCGTGCTTGCATCCCCGGAGCGGCCGACAACATCAACGTTGCCATTGACGCCCAAAGCACAGGAGCCGTCGCGATAGCCGCCGATCGAGTTCAACTTGGTGATCTGGCCACCGAGCCAAAGAGCCGGATGAGTGCGGCCGGCGTCGGAGAAATCTTGAGCGCTGCCGCAGACATCTCCCTGCGTGCTGATGGCGAGCGCCGAACCGGACTCGAGCGGGCTGGAGAAGGTGGACAGTGGAACTTGTCCGTCATCATCGCAGATGAAGGGACGATCGACGAGGATCGGATCGCTGAGCGTGCCGACGTTCATCTGGGCGCGGCCGGCCAGGGTTCCGGCTTCGTTGATGGCGAAGGCGGCGCTGGGAGCGCATTCGAAGTTGCTTCCCAGGAGGGGCGTGACGAAGAAGCCGCCCGGGCTCCAGCGGCTGCCGTAGTCGGTGGACTGGGTGAGCGAGCAATCGAATGTGCTGATTCCCGCGACGCTGCCCAGAGAGTTAATCGCGCGGGCCTGAGCGCTGCCCATCGGCGTGCGCACGGTGGTATCTTGGGTGATGTCGATGCGGGTGCCGCTGGGCGCGATGAGCACGGCGTGATCAAGCGGCGCGGTCTGAAGTTGGACTGTTCCGACGATCCAGCCGTCGTCGTTGATGCCCCAGAGGCCGTGGATCTCATTTGGACCGAGCAGACCGAGATCGGTTGGCACAAGGTCGGATGAAGCGTCGAACTTGAAGCCGTAGTAGTTGTCGCCGATTCGGCAGCGACCGATCACAACGCCTTTGTTGTTGACGGCGACTGCTTCACCGGAGATGGCGCCCGGTAGCAAGGGGATGCCGATGACTTTGTAAACAGGGTCTGCGTGCGCGACCGCAGCGGCGGTGAACGTCGCGCATGCACACAGAATGGATCGCAACCCCGGCATCACTCGACCCCCACCACCGCACGTATCCGACAACCTCCCCCGACCCAATCGCTGCTTTCCGACAACGAACGGAAAGCCCGAGAACACAATATCTTACGCGAAACTCCGAGCTCGGATTCCTTGGAAAAAAATCACTCGGAAAAGGTGGGTCGGCCAGAAAACGGCACCGGGAGAGGCCGAGTTTCGGATCGGCGAGGAAGCGGCGTGGGAAGACGAAAAGCGATTGGTTATTGGGGCGCTTGCGGGAAGTCCAAGACGGCGATTCCCGGGGGAGTGCTGGTGTTGCGAGCCGGTAGTGAAGCGTCGAGGCGCGCCGGAAGGGCTTCGATTGCCTGTGAAAAAGTGGAAGCGAACTGCACCCGAATTCCCAGGTCAGAGGCAATGGCAATGACGGTTTGAATGTGATTTGGAACGGGATCGACCGGGCCCGCGATCGTGAGTGTGGTGGGGCGGAGAGTTCGGAGCACGGCGGGTGCGCCGGATGTTGAGAGCGGATCGCGCGCGTCGAGGATGAGGGTGTCGAGCTGCCATGCGCCGAGGTGGCGGGCGACCTGCACGAGATCGCGACCTTGCGATGCTGGAGATGTGGTGCCGGCGTTGATCATGAGTGTGCGGTCGGGTGTACGGATGATGGTGCAGTTGGCGGGGCGTTCGTCGAGCAGGTACGCGCGGGCAGCGACGTTGATTGGCAGGCGGTGAGCGAACATCATCTCGAGTGCGGCCCACACGGCGAGAATGCATGCAAGCAGCGCGAAACGCAGTATGCGGAGTCGGCCGCGAACGAACCAAAGTGCGAGGCAGACGGTTGCCGCGAGAGCCCATGTTTGCGAGAGCGGTGGCAATCGGATGACTGCGGCAGGGATCGAATCCCACCAGCGCGCGATGTTGACAGCGAAATCGGCAAATGCGCCGATGGGCACCGCGACAAGTGAGGCGAAGGGCGGAACCGCGAGACCGAGAATGAGCGCGGCGTATCCGATCCAGAGCGAAAGGACGATGACGGGTGTTAAGAGAATGCCGGTGACGATCGAGAGTGGATTGAAAATTCCAACGTTGGCCGCGATCCACGGCGCTGAGAGTGCCCAGCAGAGCAGGCCAGTGACGAAGAGTGCGGCAAGTGCATGCCCCGCACGCGACCAGAGCCAGTGATTCTGCGGGCGGACGCCGAGCGGCGGCGGGAAGAGGCGGAGCGAGAGCCGCTGCGCGAGCGTGAGGAGCGCGGCGGTGAGCCCGAAGCTGAGCTGGAAGCCGAGTGACCAGAGTTCGCTGGGTCTGAAAAGCAGAATCACGACGGCGGTCCAGCAGAGGAGAGTGAGCCGGTCATAACGGCGGCCGAAACACTCTGCTGCGAGCAAGACCAGCAGGATTGTGGCGGCGCGAACGAGTGGGGAGCTCGCGGGCACGATTGCGAGGAAGAGCAGGATTGCTCCGGCGATCACGAGCGGTTCGAGGCGGCCGAGATCGCCGAAGAGGCGGAGCGAGAAGAGCGCGGCGGCAGCGAAAACCATCAAGTGGAAGCCGCTGATTGAAAGGATGTGGGCGAGGCCGAGTTGATAGAAAGAGGCGAGGCCTTCGGAGGGAGATGGTGGGTTTTCTCCCAGGAGCAGACCGCGCAGGAGTTGTTGCGCGTCGGGCGATGCGCGTGATGCGAGCGCATCAACGGTGCTGCTTGCGCGGTTGCGGAGCGAGCCGAGGGATCGGCGGTAGAGGTTGAATGCTGATTCGAAAATGCCAGCGGGCGATTCGTCGGGACGGAGGAGCGCGGCAGAGGAAATGTGCAGCGAGCCGGCGATGTTGCGATCGGTGGCCCAGCGGCGCAGATCGAATTCGCCGGGGTTGCGAGGCGGCTCGACGGGACGGAACGTTGCGCGGGCGATGAGGCGATCGCCGGGGCGCGGAGGAGAGTCTGATTTGGCGGAGAGCCAGACATTGCGGTTGATGGGCGTGTTGCCGGAGTCGTCCACGAGGGCGCGGAGTTCAGCGAGGCAGGACCAGGAAGCGCCATCGGGTTTGGTTCGCGGGTTGTGGAGGATGGTGAGGCGGAGCGTGGGAAGCGATTTGGATTGCGCGATCAGCGATGAGAGTTGGGCTGCAACCTGCCCCCGCAATTTGACATTGCCCCACGCAAGGCCGAACGCGAAGACCGCAAGGCAAAGACAGGAAGCTGAAATGCGGACCCAAACGCCGCGCTTGCCAACAGGGATTCCGAGCACGAACGCAGCAAGGAATGTCGAGAGAAGGAAGAGCGTGAATGGCGCGAGCGAGATTACAAAGCCGACTTCGGGAAGTTCCCACGAGGCGAGCAGGCCGAGCGCGAGAAATAGGAATGCGAAAGCAGCGCGGGTGCGCGCCGCCTGGACGGATGTGCTTGGGTGGTTACGGCCTGGCAAGCGGCGGCGAGTCTAGTGAAAGCGCGTTGGAGCCGTTGCCGAGGTGTCAAGGCGCAGCGGAAAGCGCGCTGAAACTCAAAGCCATCCTTCACGGGGGGCTTGCAGTGCAGAAAGCCCATCTATTCTAGATTAGTTTGCGATGATGATGTCGTCGAAGCGATCGAGGAAGTTAATGGATGTGGGCTTGCCGTTGCCGTCGGTATAGACAGCGTTTTTCGTATCCTTGAGCCCGATCCCGTAGTAGATGGCCTTGTCGGTGCCATCGAAGAAACGGGCACCCTCTTTCTGAGAAAGGAAGACGCCGTCGGTTCCGGGAGCGTGGAAGATGATCTTGCCGCGAGCGGATGCCGGGAGAATCTGTTTGAAGGTGGTGGTTGTGGCCTTGGCGTCCGGCGTGGGGTGGGGCGTGCCCGGGTTGCCGACAAGAGCCATCAGAGTTGCAAGAGAGCCGGTGTTCGAATAATTCGAGGGGCTGCCTTGGACGTTGTAAGACAACAAGCTGGTGCTGCCGCGATCCGCTGATGCGGAGTCATACGTGGTATCGATTGCGAGTTTGCCCTGCGCCTTGCTGAGCAGGATTCCGGAGTTGGAGCCCCAGTAAAAACGAGCCGGCGAATCACCGGTCGTTCCGGAATCGACGCCGACGAATGAGGTCAGGCCGCCCGTGCGATCAATCGGCAGCTTGCACGATTCATCCATCTGCCAGGCGAGCACGGGCTGGCCATCAAAGTCCACAAGGTCGGGAAGCTGCGTGGACGTGGCTCCATCCGCGCCGTTTTGAAACTGTGTTCCGGCGCGTGCGGCGTTCACCGAACCGTCAGCAACAAAGCCGACAAGATTCTTCTTCCCCGGTGTGAAGTAAACCGCTTTTCCTGAGCCGATGAGGTCGGGGTTGACATAGACCTTGGAATTCTGGTCCGAGGCCGAGACCGGTCCGACGTCGACGAGGTAGCTCGATTTTTTCGGATTGGTGTTGATGTCATTTCCCACAACGATCGCGTCTTTTCCGCAAAGATCGAGGAGAACGTTTTCCATTGCGGTCATGCCGCGGCCTGCACTGCCGCCTGAACCTGTGTTCGCTTGCATTCCCATTTCGCGGGGAGAGAAGTAGCCCGGGGCGCGGCGGTTTTCGGTTTCAAATGCCGCGGAAGCGCTGGCGATCTGACTCAGCATGTTGCGAGTACCCTGGTTGCGGGCGGTGCCGCGGACCTTGCCGAGCGCGGGAAGCAGGATGCCAATCAGGATGCCAATCAGGGCGATGACGACGAGGAGTTCGATCAGGGTGAAGGCGCGACGATCGCTTTGTGGGTGCTGAAGGTTGGCTTGCATAATCGACCGTCCTCTTGCCGCGGATGGCCGATCGGATGAAGCCGGATCGGCTGGGAGCGGCAGAAAATCCCGGAGCCCTCACGAAAGGACCGCCCATCCTATTCGGGCGGGGGGCGTACGGGTTCCATGAGCAGGGCCGTGCATCTCCCGAACTGAGGGGTGATTGGCAGCTTTCTTGTCTACCTTTCCGGGTGCCGGAAATCGTCCGATTGCAAACACTGAAGGGGAAAGAACGGGACGCTTTGGCGGCTCGGGCGGCGGCATTGATCGAGCAAGGGGCCCTTGTGCTGCTTCCGACGGAAACGGTGTACGGGCTGGCGGCGAACGCGGCACAGGCGGATTCTCTGGGGAAACTGGCGGCATTTGCACCGGGGGTGAAGCGGACGATTTCCGCCAAAGGGGTCGGACCGAACGGGTTTACCTGGCATGCGCCGGATGCGGAAATGGTGGTTCAGGCTCTGCGCATCAAGGCACCGGTGCACGAGCGGATCATGTCGAAATTGATTCCGGGGCCTGTGCGGTTGCTGGTGGAAGGTGCGTTCGAGAAGTCGGTGGCGGGTGAAATTCCCGGGGCGTTCCTTGCGGGGGAACCGGTGTCGGTGCGGATTCCGGATCATGCGTTTGCGCGGGATGTTCTGGCTCGGGTGAGGGCGCCTGTTGCGATGGACCGAGTGCCGAGCGCGATCAGTTCGAACGGTCGGCTGCTGGATGGAGCGGACCTTTCGCTGAGCCTGGCATCCGCCGACGTGGCGCTGTGTATAGATGATGGAGCGACGAAGTTCGGTGTGATCTCCTCGGCGGTGCGCTTGACGAAGGCGGGGGGGTATCGCGTGGAATCGGAGAGCGCGCTCACGGCGCGTGAGATCGACGACGCGGTGGTGACGAGGGTGCTGTTTGTGTGCTCGGGGAATACCTGCCGCAGCCCGATGGCTGAGCGGATCGCGCGCGATGTACTGGAAAAAACGATCGCCGGTGGCGCAGGAATGGTGACGGCGGAGTCGGCAGGCACTTCCGCGTCGGATGGCGAGCCATCGACGCCGGAAGGAGATGAGGCGCTTTCGCTGATCGGGATTCCGGCGGAGAAATCGCGTCATCGATCGCGGGCGTTGACGCGGCAGGTGGTGCAGGGAGCAGACTTTGTTTTCACAATGACGCGGGCGCACCGGGACGCGGTGTTGTCGATTGCGCCCGAGGCGAAGAACAAAGTCATGCTGCTGGATGGGACGGGCGATATCCCGGACCCCATCGGTGCGGGGCTCGAGACATATCGCAAGACCGCGGAGCGGATTCGGCTCGGTATCCTTCAGCGGTTTACCGAGAAGCATCTGCTGCCCGGCGAAAGCGGGAAGGTTCCAAAGCAGCGGGCCAAAGCGGCTGGAGAAAAGTCATGAAGATCGGACTGGGCGCGGACCATCGCGGAGCGGCGTCGATCAAGTTGCTCTCCGAAAAGCTGCGGAGCGAAGGGCACGAGGTGCAGATTCTCGGTGACGCCTCCGGGGAGCCTTGCGATTATCCGGAGCCGGCGTTCAAGGTGGGCAGCGCGCTTGCGAAGGGGCAGATTGAACTGGGCGTCTTGATCTGCGGCACCGGCATCGGGATGAGCATCGCGGCGAACAAGGTGAAGGGTGTTCGCGCTGCCAACGTGCACGATGAAATCACGGCGCAGTTGTCGCGGAGTCACAACAACTCGAACATTCTGTGTTTGTCGGCGGATCTCCTCGGGCAGCGGCTGATCGAGAAGATCGTGGAGCAGTGGATCGCGACACCGTTTGCGGGCGGGCGGCACACGCGCCGGATCGAGAAGATCACGGCGATTGAGCACGAGAAGGATCCGTCGAGCCTGAAGGACTGAACACGTTCACTTGCTCAGATGAGCGACGATGTCGAGGACGCCTTCGATTTCTTCGTGCGAAGAAACGTATTGAGCGTGAGGCTTGAGCTTTTCGTCGGCGTTACTGGGGCATGCGAAGAACGCGACGCGTTCGGCGATGGCGAGATCAGAGAGTGAGTCGCCGACCCCGGCGAGGCGGTCTTTCTTGAGGCCCGAGCGGGCGATGAGGCGGGCGATGCCGGTCGCTTTGCTGACGTGCGCGAGATCGAGGTTGATCCAGCGGACGGTGCGGCTGACGCGAATGGGCCAGGAGTTCGCTTGCGAGATTTGCGCAATGACCGGCATCAGCGACATGAGGAAATCGGTATCGGGGTGATAGATCGAGATGCTGGCGGTCTTGCCGGGCTGCATAACGACGCCCTTTGGCGCGAGTTCGCGGGTGATCCAGTTCGCGAGTGAGTTGACGGACGCGAAATCCTCTGGAGTGATATCGGGGTCGATCAGAAAGTCGCCTTGTGCGGGGTCGTAGAGCCAGACGCCGTTCTCTGCGATGCAGGGAACGACGGTGTTGGCCATGAGGCGGCAGAGGCATTCTACAAAGGGGTACGGTCGGCCGCTGGCGAGGGCGATGATGGGAACGTTGCGGGTCGCGATTGCGCGCCGATTGTGCTCGGCGAGAAGCGCGAGCGATGCGGCATCGAGAGGGTGATGGCTTTCGGGTCCGAGGCAACCGTCGATATCGCAGATAACCGCATCGAACCGCATGTGGCGCTCCAATATGCGAGAGTAGGAAAACGGATGGACGGCGGAGACTGTTGCACCACAAACTCTCTGTAATTCGTAGAGAGATCAAGCCTGATAATCTCTTGTCGATGATCCGCATATTTGGCATCGCAATTTTCTTTTCGGCGGCGCTGTTGTTCCTGATTCAGCCGATGGCGGCGAAGCTGGTGTTGCCGATTTTGGGCGGGTCTCCGAGCGTCTGGAACACGGTGATGATGTTCTTCCAGACGATGCTGATTCTCGGCTATTTGTATTCACATTTGCTGACGAGAAAGCTGCCCTTGAAGGCGCAGTTTGTGGTGCACGGCGTTGTGCTGGCGTCGGTCGTGTTGGCGCTTCCGATCGGTTTGCCGGCGGTGCTGTTTTCGGGAATGACGCCGACAGGGTGGCTTCTCGCGACGCTGACCGTGATCGCAGGGCTTCCGTACTTCGCGGCGGCGACGACGGGGCCATTGCTTCAGAGCTGGTTCGGCGCGACGAATGACCCGAGGGCGAAGGATCCGTATTTTCTGTATGCCGCGAGCAACGCGGGAAGCTTCGTGGGGTTGATGTGCTTCCCGTTTCTGATTGAACCCATTTTCGCGCTCGATGGACAGGCGGAAGTGTGGACGGTCGGATACTGCATTCTTGTGGTTTTGGTGCTGGTTTCGGGATTGCTGGCGCTACGGAGTCGTCGCGAGGAGGAGGTTCCGAAAGAGATCACGCCGATCGGTGCTCCGGTGAGATGGAGCACGAGGCTGCTCTGGATTGCGCTGGCCGCGGCACCTTCGAGCCTGTCATTGGGAACGACGGCGGCGATCACGATGGATATCGCGGCGGTTCCGCTTCTTTGGATCGGACCTCTTTCGATCTACCTGCTGACATACACGCTGGCGTTTTCAAACAAAGTCAACGTGAGTTCGAGCACGGCGGGCAAGTTCGCGATCGTCGCGGTGCTTGCGGTGGTTTACAACATGGTTCGTGGTATTCACGGGCCGCTTCCGTGGATAATCGGTACAGATTTCGTGGCGCTGGCGGCCTGCGCGTATGCGTGCCATCGCCGGCTGTACGAGGAACGGCCGGACGTTTCGCGTCTGACGGAGTTTTATCTTCTCGCGGCGATCGGCGGCGCACTCGGTGGAGCGTTCAACGCGCTGGTTGCGCCCGCGCTGTTCAATTCGTTTCTTGAATTTCCGCTCTCGATCGCGGCGTGTCTCGCTTTGTCGGCCCCGTCCGTGGCCACTCGGAGGTGGAATTGGTGGCAACATGCCTTGCTGATCGGAGTGGCGGCGCTCGTGGTCTTCGGGGTCGCTCTGGCTTTGGTGGAGCCGCTGGCGGCCAAGAAGGGGCTCAAGGAATACACGCTCATTCTGACGGTCCTGTGTCTGCTCTGCGCGATTTTCCCGCGGGGGGGCGGGAACTACCGGTTCGCGGCGGCGGCGATGGTGGCCATGCTGTTCACCGGCGCGGAGCGGCAAAGCCATCGAGGGGTGATCTTTTCGGGGCGATCGTTCTTCGGCGTCTACAACGTTTACAAGGAAAGCGGCCGCATCCAGATTCTCCATGGATCAACGCTGCATGGGGAGCAGTTCATCGATCCAAAGTTGGCGGAAATTCCGACCTCGTACTACCACCCGCTTGGTCCGCTTGGCGACATGTTCAGCGTTGAAAGGCGGGGCGAGACGCCGATGAAGATCGCGGCCGTTGGACTGGGTGCCGGGACAGTTGCGGCGTACACCATACCGGGCGATCAGATCACGTTTTTCGAGATCGATCCGTTGGTCCGATCGATCGCGGAAGATCGTTCGATGTTTACATACATCTCCGCGGCGCGGGAGCGGGGCGTGACGGTGAAAGTGGTGATCGGCGATGGACGCCTGGGGCTCGCGGCGTCCGACCAGAAGTACGATCTCATCATCCTTGATGCCTTCAGCTCGGATTCGATCCCTGTGCATTTGCTGACGGTGGAAGCGCTCGAGACGTACAAAGAAAAACTGGCCCCCGAAGGAATTCTGGCCGTTCATACATCAAACAGGCACTTTGACCTTGGCGTCATGGTGTTGCACGTGGGCGCGCGAGCGGGTATGCCGTGCGCGATCCGCGAGGATCACATGACGCAGCCGAACGCGAAACGATCTCGAAAAGAATCCACTTGGCTGGCTTTGGGCACTTCGCAACCCCGGCTTCGCGAACTGCTCGATCGGCCCGAATGGTTCGCTGCTTTTCTTGATCCGAAGCAACGTGTGTGGACGGATTCGTATTCGAGCATATTCGATGTTCCGTGGAAATAGCCCGGGTGCAGCCACCCACCGGGAAATGGCTTGCAGCGGATTGTCCCTTTGAATTTGAACATTTTGAGCCAGCATTCTTGACCCTTTTTGTGCTTTGGGATTGCGAGCTCCCTTGATAATCTGATTCTCCCAGGAGCCTCGCATGAAGTGCCAGCGACTTGCTTCCGTTTTCGCGCCGGTTTTGGCGTTCATTGTTTTGGGCTTTGGCGCGAAGGCGCAGACCTCCTTCATGTATCAGGGTGTGCTCCAATCCGGTGGCGGCGCCGTCTCTGGAACTGCCGATCTTCGTTTTCGGCTCTACAACGCGGCGAGCGGCGGCCAGCAGATCGGAGCGGAGATTCCGCAGAATGCGGTGGCGGTAATGCGAGGCGTGTTCAGCACAACGCTTGATTTTGGTGATGCCGCGTTTCTCCCCGGCGATGCGCGGTGGCTTGAGATCGACGGGCGTTCACCGGCGGGAGCGGGGGCGTATGTCATGATCGGTCCACGCTCCGCGATCAGCCCGGCACCACTTGCGCAGGGAATTGCGGGAGTCGCAATGACCAAGGCCGGGACGCAGAGCCTCGATCAGAATCAATGGAACCCGGTTGGCGGATCATTGACAAATCGCCTGGACATCGTGCCCGCCTGGGAGTCGTTTACTGCAGGCAAGACCGGGACATTGACGGGAGTTGGCCTTGATGGTTACGGAGTTGTCAATGGCAATCCGAGCCTGATGACTGTGCGAATTCGCGCGGGTGTTGGTACCAGTGGCGCGATTCTTGGAACAGCGGTTGTCTCCGTGCCTCAAGGGCAGAGCGGCCAGGTTCCGGTGGCGTCGTTCCCGAATGTGACCGTGACAGCAGGTTCGAAGTACACGATTGATCCCACAGGCACCGTGTTTCTGACGACCGCAGCAAGCGACATTCCCGGCGCAGTCGCCGGGCCGAGCGTTGCAAATCGCTTTGTATTCCGCACGTACGTAACGCCCGAAGCGACGATTGGCACCAAGGCGAGCAAGGCGGCGTTTGCGGATGCCGCCGGAACGGTCGAATGGTCCGGCATCAATAACGTGCCCGCGAATGTGAGCGGCGCGTACTCGCCGTGGGTGGCGACGCCGGGGGGCTCACGCCTCACCGGCGGCTTCGCGCAGATCGATACCGGCGTGCTGCTCCAGTTTGGCGGTGCGACGGAAAACCAGGATCCGGTCGCCCTGCGTCGCTTCAATTTTACGTCAGAACAGTCGGGGCTCGAACTCATTCTCGGCAACGACAACGGAATCAGCAATGCGAACGACGCCTTCATCATCACCGCGAGTGGCGCGACGCTCTTTCAGTTCAACACGCAGAGCGGCGGACAGGCGCTCAAGGCCGGCGGCGGCTCTTGGGGCGTGCTCTCAGATGCACGGGCGAAGCACGACATCGAGCCGCTCGATGGAGCGCTCGACCAGTTGCTGAAACTTCGTGGCAGGACGTATTTCTACAACGATCCCGCTGCCGCGGGCGCTGGCGGCGGTATGCACACCGGCTTTATCGCGCAGGAGGTCGAGCCGATCTTCCCCGAGTGGGTCGGGAACACCAGCGGGGGAATGAAGACCCTGAACATCAGCGGCTTTGAGGCGCTGACGGTCGAATCTCTCCGGGAGTTGCGTGAAGAGAAGGATCGTCAAATTGGAAAGCTCCGGGCGGAGAACCAAGCACACCTTGCCGAAAAACAGAAAGAGATCGATGAACTCAAGACTCGGCTGCTTCGGCTTGAAGCCCTGGTGCACAGCCGGCCAGCGACAAAGTGAGCCGATTGTTGACTTCGTATCTGGCGCGAGTGTTGCACCCCGAACCGAGATCACTGCGATGCAACTGTGCCGGTAAACAGTGAAAAGGGGGCGAACTGGTCGGGCGACTTGGCCGGGCGGACCGCGCGACAAAACCCCTACACTCCGGCCTCATGGCTTCTTCCTTTCCGCCGATCAATCCCAACCTCGATGGCCCGATCCTGACCCAGCGTATTCCGTGCTGGCCGTACGCCGATCCGAAAGGACGGCACATCGTCAGTTACGAGGAATACACGAGGCCGGGTCCGCACGGCGCGGGCTATGAGGCTCTGCGCAAAGCGATCTCGATGAAGCCGGATGCGGTGACCGAAGAAGTCAAAAAAAGCGTGCTACGCGGACGAGGCGGCGCGGGCTTTCCGACAGGGCTCAAGTGGACGTTTCTGCCGAAGTTGAAAACGAGCGATGCCGGACAGGAAGATGACCCCGGCGTTCGCTATCTCGCGGTCAACGCAGACGAGAGCGAACCGGGCACGTTCAAAGACCGGCTGTTGATGGACTTTGATCCGCACCTGATGCTCGAGGGCATCGCGATCTGCTGCTATGCCTGCCGCATCGGAACTGCGTACATCTTTATTCGTGGCGAATATCACCACCAGGCCAAGGTGCTCGAAGAAGCGATCCGCGAGGCGTACGCCAACGGAATCTTTGGGGGCAAAGGGCTGCTGAACGGCGCGAATACGGCGCGGGGCGGCTCGTTCAAGGTGGAATGCCATGTTCATCGCGGCGCCGGCGCGTACATCTGCGGCGAAGAGACCGGACTGCTGGAAGCCCTCGAAGGTAAGCGTGGCTGGCCCCGCATCAAGCCCCCGTTCCCGGCGATCAAAGGCCTTTTTGGCCGGCCAACGATCATCAACAACGTCGAGACTTTGGCGCACCTGCCCAGCATCGTGAACCGCGGCGCGGATTGGTTCCTGAAGCAGGGAACGGTGAGTAAGTTCCCGAATACGCCTCCCAGCCACGGCACGAAGCTGATGGGTGTGAGTGGCCACGTGAATCGGCCGGGCGTGTTCGAGCTCGAACTCGGCACGACGCTCCGCCAGATCATCGAAGATCCGAACCTGTGCGCCGGCATGCGCAACGGCAAGAAGTTCAAGGGCGCGATCGCCGGCGGCATCAGCATGGGAATCCTCGGCCCGGATCAGATGGACGCCGAGATGGATTTCGACATCGGCCGCAAGTACAACGTGCTGGGCCTTGGTACGGCGTGCCCGACGGTCTTCGATGAAGACACCGACATGGTGGCGGTCGCCCGAAACATCGCACGCTTCTTCAAGCACGAGAGCTGCGGCCAGTGCACGCCTTGCCGCGAGGGCAGCGGGTGGCTGTATCAGTTGCTCACTCGCATCGAGGACGGCAATGGCCGGACGAAGGACCTCGACCTCGCGCTCGAGATCGCGACGAGCATGGGTTCGATGCCGGGCACCACGATCTGCGGCCTCGCCGACGGCAACAATTGGGCGGTGCGCACGATCATGAACAAGTACCGCAGCGAGTTTGAGAGCCGCGTGAAGCCGACGAGCGTGGCGGTGAAGATGACGGTGGGGGCAGGGGCGCGGTAAAGGTCGCTTCGGGACTTGTCCGTCAAGTTTCTGTTGGAAAGTAGTGCCGTTTGCCGGCAGCTCGGGCAGCTTGACGGGCAACGATCCGCCCATGCCAAGCCCATTTGACTTGCTCCCCTCCATCCGCTCGCACTTCCCGGGTCTCTCGGGCGAAACGATCATGTTCGACAACGCCGGCGGGTCGCAGCTGCCACGCTGTGTGATCGATGCGATGCGGGACTACTTAGAGCGTTCGTACGTTCAGCTTGGCGCCGATTACTCGCTTTCGCAGGAAGCCTCAAAGGTCATTCCGCGTGCTCGCGAAGTGGTGAAAGTTTTCGTTGGCGGAGATTCGAAGGGCGCGCACACCGCGGCCGGAAGTTCCGTTGGTGCGGGACTTGGCGAAGTCTTCTTTGGTTCATCCTCAACTTTGCTTTGTTACGAAGTCGCATCGGCATACGCAGACGCACGCGACGCGGCGCGGCACACGCAGAAAGCGCCGCCCGATCTTGCCAAGCACACGATTGATGCCAAAGCCGCTCGAGAGAAGCTGCTTCATCGCGATCAGATCGTCGTTTGCACCGCCGGTCACGAGGCAAACGTCGGTCCTTGGATGAGGCTGGCGCTCCGCGGCTACACGATCATCCCGTGGCAGGCCGAGCCGGTGTGCGATGCAAAGGGAATCACAAATTGGCGTCCTTCGCTCGATACCTTGCGCAAACTCGTGAACGACAAGACTCTGTTGGTGCTTGTGCCGCAGGTATCGAACATTCTGGGCGAGGTGTGGGATGTTCGGGGAGTTGCGGAGGTCGCGCACTCGGCTGGCGCACGCGTGCTTGTCGACGGCGTGGCATACGCGCCGCACCGTCCGCCCAACATGGCCGAATTCGGCTGTGATTGGTATGTGTATTCGACGTACAAAGTCTTCGGGCCGCACATGGCGGCGATGTTCGGCACGCACGATGCGATGGGCGAACTCGTCGGGCCAAATCACTACTTCCTCGAAAACAACATTCCGTACAAGTGGGAACTGGGCAACGCGAATCACGAGAGTGCCGCGGGAGTCGCGGCGTTGTGGGACTACATCACGACGCTGGCGGAGTTGAAGAAGCCATCTGGTCGGCAGCCCTCGCGAGATTGGGGCTCGCCTCCGGAGCGCGCGGCATTCGAGACCGCGTTCGGAATCGTTCGCGAGATCGAGGACGGATTGGCGGCACAGATCATCGGGTATCTGCTCCGCAAGCCGAGCGTTCGGATCGTCGGGCCTCGCGTCGCCGATTCTTCTCGCGTTGGCACGATTTCATTTACCAGCAGCAAGTCCACGCCGCAGCAGATTTCGAAGCATCTTGGCGCACAGAACATTGGCATCCGTCAGGGACATGCGTACTCAAAGCGTCTGGTCGAGGCGCTGTCTACGAATTCGTCTTTGAACATCGATCCGGCAAGTGGCGTCGCGCGAGTCAGCATTCAGCACTACAACACGCCGGCGGAAGTTGACCGACTTTGCGCGGCACTTGATGAAGTGCTTTGATGCAAGCCTATTTCCCCTCGTCCATCGTGTTCGCGATCTGACGGATCTCTTCGGGCGGCTTTTCGCGCACCAAGGGCTGTGGGGCCGGCGGCTGCTGTCCCTTAAACACCATCCACGCCCAGAGAATGAACGGCGCGAAGAGCGCGGATGCCACTGTGAAGACGGCCTTGGGCGGGAGCGACGTCAGCAGGATCGTCAGAGCCGGAATGCACCAATAGAGGAGCAGCGCCGGTATCACGACCCAACGCGGCGTGCGGTCGGCGACAGCGCGTCCTGCGTTTTCGAGCGGTGAAGCACGGCGCTGGATTTCCTGTTGAAGCCGGCGCGCCCACGCGAACTCGGTCGCGAGAATTCCCATGCCCACCGGCGCGAGCAGAATGAAACCCGGGCCTGGGAGCGGAGCGATGACAATGCTCAGCACAATGATGCCGGTTCCCGCGATCAGAATCCAAAGGCGACGCGAATTGCGTTTCAGGAGGGCAATCGCGTCAGCGCCTGTCGCGACCGCGACACGAAACCGCGTCTCGAAGATGCCGTAAATGAGCAGGCACGCCAACATGACCAGCAGCACGAGCGCAACCCAAAACGGAGGCGTGCGGATGTCCACCTCGGGAGGCGGAGTGGCGGGGGTGGGCTGGCTGATTTGGCCGAGCAGAGTCATTCGGGTGCGTGGCTTCGAAACTTCTTGGGAAGAAGGCCCTGTCGATTGCGGTCGTGATTCTCGGACGCGGGAATCACGCGGCCGGGGCTACTCAATAATTGGATGCAGAGGAGCACGAGATGCACACGATCCGGACGATTGGCAAATTTCTCGCCGCCAGCGCGCTCGCGTATCTGGCGTCCGCGCAGCAGCCTCGGCAAAACGTGGTCTTCTCGATCAATCAGACGACGACGGTCGGACAATCCGTCTTTGTGCTGGGCGATCAGCCCGAGCTCGGCAACAGCGACATGCGCTATGCCGTCAAGCTCGATCCCGCGGCATATCCCACCTGGCGAGTCACGGTGAGCCTCCCCGCGAATCGGAGTTTTTCCTATCGCTATGTGCTGCGGAGTGATGGACCAGGGCAAACCAGCCAGAGCGGAAACGGAACGCAGGTCGGAAACGTCATCGCGGCGACGACGAGCGCCGCGCCGCTGGTTCCGGCGAGCAAGACGATTCTGTGGACCACGGATTTTGTGAACCCGATTCTGTGGTGGCGGCAAGGTACAGTCGCGTTTCAGCAAGTGCCACTGGGGCGGTACGGTCCCGGGCGCGTGCGTGCCGGCAACGTGCAGGAGCAGATCTGGTTTGCGTGGAATGTCGGAGTGGCAGGGAAGTCGATTGAGTTCTATTTGACAGATGCAAACGGAGCCAATCGCTCGCCCACGTTCGGGAATTTCAACAGCGAACTCGATGCGATCTTCGTGCAGGACTCGAAGCTCTACTCGTACATACCTGCCCCGAGCGTGAGTGCGTCGAAGCGCGATTATTTCGCGACTTCGCCCCCGAGCATGTTCTCGACCAACCTGAACGAGACACGTCCGTATCGGGTGTACCTGCCCCGGGGCTACGCCGAGCACCCGACTCGTCGCTATCCGGTGCTGTACATGCACGACGGCCAGAACATCTTCGAGAACGGCGCCTTCGGCACGTGGAACATGCAGGCGCCCCTCGAGACACTGACAAACGGCGGCCAGATTCGCGAGGCAATCGTGGTGGGGGTCGACAACACCGCCAACCGCCTGAAGGACTATCTGCCTCCCGGTGACAGCATCAGCGGCAGCGGCGCCGGCTGGGCCGACAAGTACGCGCGATTCCTTCGCGACGAGCTGAAACCCTACATCGATTCACACTATCGCACCAAGACAGGCGCGCCCGACACTCTGACGATGGGCTCAAGCATGGGCGGCGTCGTTTCGCTCTACCTGGGTTGGGATTTCACGAGCACGTTCGGAAAGATCGGCGCGATGAGCGGCGCGTGGTGGACGACGACCAACTTCCTCGCACGCGTGAAGCCCGCCGGCAACTTCCGCGATATCCGCATCTACATGGATCACGGCGATAGCGGCACATCCAACGACGACTACGTGAACTCGTACAACCTGCGGGATGCTCTGGTTGGCGGCGCGGCGGCACGTTATCCGCTCGAGGGCACGCTCCGGCATGTCGTTGGATTCGGTCAGCAGCACAACGAGGCCGCGTGGTCGGCGCGTCTGCCCGGCTCGCTCCGCTTCCTGCTTTCGCCCGCCGATGAGCCGAATGAGATTCTCACGAACGTCTTCAATCCCGCGTATGACGTGAACGGTGACGGGAAGATTGATGTTGAAGATATCTACGCGCAGCACAGCACGCCGAAAGACTTGAACTCGGACGGGCTGATAAACGGCGCGGACGTGCAGCGACTGACCGACTTCGTGCGGCGGAATGAGATTGAAGAGATGACGGCGGGGCGTCGGCAGTAACCGCTGCTCGATGCACATTGTGCGCATGCACGGCACAATTCGCGCTGTCGAAGCCGGCGCTGGACCAAGCCGCCACTTCCGGACTACGCCCGGACGAACCCAAAACTCTCGGAACGCAAATCGAACGCTCGATGCAGAGTTCCTTCAGGAGAAGGACTTTGCACACACCTATCGGAAGTGGCTCTTGCGAAATGCGGTCCAAACTCGCTCTCGGTCTGAGTGTTCTCGCGTGCGCCACGGCCATTACAAAGGCTGCCGCAGAATCGAAGGTTCTCTATGTCGACAAGTCGGCTCCCGCCGGGGGGGATGGTTCCGACTGGGGGCACGCCTTTCGAGACGTTCAGGTCGCGATCGATGCGGTGCGCGCGGGCTCCTTCGGAACGTACATTACGATTCTGGAGTTTCGCATTGCGCAGGGCGACTACACCCCCGATCGCGCATCAGGTGATCGATCGGCTTCTTTCGATTTTTCGTTCGGAGTCACGAGTGCGTATGCGATGTACCTGCAAGGATCGTTTGCGGGACTTGCCGGCCCCAATCCGGATGTACAGGATTTCGTCCGTACCAGGACAATCTTCTCCGGCGACCTTGCCGGTAACGACACGGCAGATCGCTCGACACGTTCCGACAACTCCCATGTCATCATGAGATTGACCAAGCCCGATACGTATGCATTCGTAAACGGCATTTCAATTCGCGGCGCGTTTACCGATCCGTCTGAAGGATGGACGGGCGAGAGCGGCGGCCTAAGACTTGAGAACGGTATTCCGTCCATCGGCGACTGCTATTTCGCCAACGCAACGCTTGAAGACAATCAGGCGATCGGAGACGGCGGCGCGGCCTGGAGCAACTGGCGGGCGACCCGCTTTGGCAACTGCGTTTTTCGCCGCAACGTTTCCGTGGCCGGCCGGGGTGGCGCATTCGCGCACTTCCCCATCAATCTAAACTCAAACTACTCATCAGCTGACGCGACCATTTATCAGGAAAATCGCGCTGCGCAAGGCGGTGCCCTGTTTTCACCAGGACGGATGATTCTCGCCGGCTGCACGTTTGCAGACAACATCGCGACAGAAAGAGGCGGGGCAATCGCCGGCGGCGATCTTCGCGCGGTCGGTTCGCTTTTCTTTCGCAATCGCGCGCCGGAAAGCGCGGCGATGTTCCTCAGTACTTCGCTCGAGCTCTACCACTGCACTGTGGTCGCACATTCCCTTTCGAATGCCGCAGTGATCGACGGGACGGGTCCGCTCACGCTCGACCGGATGCTCCTTTGGGACAACCAAACGGTACCGAACCGGCCACTGATCCGCTTTGCGACAATTGGGAGTTGGAGCAAAGCGACGGATTGCTTCTTTGAAGGCGGCACATCATTTATTTCGGTGCCTTCCGGCGCTCTTGAGTTCCAGAACGTCTCTGGAACCGATCCGAAGTTCGTGAGTCCCTGGCTTGGCGGAGCAACCGACGATTCATGGAAGATGTGGAACTACCGCCTCCGCCTCGACTCCCCGGCAATCCAAAGGGGCCAGAACAGATACTTCTACGACATTACTGATCTTGACGGCCAATTCATGCAGGGCTCCGGCGAAAACAAGACCGCCGATCTGGGTTGCTATTACTCCGATTCGCGAGTCTGCTTTGCCGATCTCGCCGGGCGAGAACCGGAAGTCGACGATACTGATTTCGAGTTGTTCGCTCGCGCCTACGCGCAAGGCATCGCTCCCAAGGCCGACATGCGTGCCGATTTCAATCGAGATGGCCGTGTCGACGACGCCGACTTCGCCATCTTCTCGGTCGCCTACGACGCGCTGCTCTGCCCTTGATCTTTTCTGCAAGTGCGTGCGAAAGCGAATCTATCTACGAAGCGATCGAGTAGCGGTTCTTCCGGAGAATCTTGAATGCCGTCATCCGATGTTCAGTCCACGTCGCGCGCTTCCCGTCCCTTCGCGTGCGGTATCGCCGCGCTGGGTTCCGCGGTCGCCCTCTCTGCTCGTGCTGCCGATCCACCCACGCTTGTCGTGTACGTCGATCAATCGGCACCGGCCGCCGGTCAGGATGGCACGAGCTGGAACCACGCGTTCCGTAATTTGCAGGATGCGATTCAATTTGCAAAGAACGCAATCAGCCTCACACCGTCAGACCTCGAAATTCGGGTTGCACAAGGCGTCTACAAGCCTGATCGTGCGACGTTTGATCGTGCCGCTATTTTCGACCTGAGCTTCGCGCTGGCAAGCGGTATGACGCTGACTATTGCCGGTTCGTACGCGGGAGTCGGTGCCGCCCATCCTGATCAACAGGATTTCGTCGCCACGCGCACAGTTCTCAGTGGCGATCTGCGCGGCGACGACGCGCCCTCCTGGTCAAATCGCGATGACAACTCGCTGCAGGTGGCACAGATCACTCTCGCCGCCGGATCGGCCCGCATCCTCGGAGTTACCTTTGCCGCCGGCTACTGCGGCGATAACAACGTAGGCCGCACTGGTGCTAGCGGTCTACAGGTTGAACTTGGTCGACAAGCAAGCGGCTTGTGCATCATGGAGAACTGCTCGTTCGAGGAGAATTGGACGATCAGCGGCCAAGGCGGTGGCTTTTTTGCAAACGTCCGAGGCGTCAGCTTGGCCAGCACGAGCTTCCGGATGAACCGCTGCGATGCCGGTTATGGAGGAGGCGCGTTCGTGAACACCGTTCCCTTCATCGGCTCAAGCGTGCAGGACTGCATCTTCGAAGGGAACTCCGCCATTCGGGGTGGTGGCCTGTATCGCGAAAACTACGAGGGAGTTCGCCGTTGCGTATTTGTTTCCAACAGTGCATCTGAGCGAGGTGGCGGTATCTGTGGAACGGGCGGTCCTAGCGTCTGCCTTTTTGTCCGGAATAGCGCTGGCGTTGCTGGAGGTGCGCTTGCGGGGAAGTGGCCGAGCGCAACCTGGTGCACGTTTGTGGACAACACAGCTCCCTCCGGCTCTGCAATCACGATCGATGGAACGGATGTATCGGTCCGGTATTCGATCCTTTGGACTTCTGCTCCGTCTGCTGCGTCCCTCATACGCCTGGACGACAAGGTACACAACTCCCTGATACTGAGGTCCGTGATTCGCGGAGGGGGCGGAGCGATTGAAGTCGTGTCGTTTGCCCCAACCATCATTGAGGTGAAAGACGCCGATCCTCTGTTCATTCGGCCGGGGCAACCGCAGGATCCTTACACGCACTGGACGCAATGGAACTATCGCCTGAAAACCGGCTCCCCGGCGATCGGGATCGCAGATTCATTGGGCGGGATGGACCTGGATCGTCTTTATTTCTTTGAAAACGGGAAACCGGATGCGGGGGCGTACTTCGCGTCACACAGGCCTTGCAGCGCCGACTTGAATCAAGCATACCCCAGGATCGTCGATGACGCCGACTTTGAAATCTTCGTCAGTGCATACTACCTGCTGGTATCGCCCCCAGCAGATCCGCGCGCCGATCTCAATCGCGATGGCCTCGTCGACGACGCAGACTTTTTACTGTTCGTCGTCGCATACGACCAGTTGCTTTGCCCATAGCACACAAACCATCGCGTGGCCGGAATTCAAATCTGCATTGCGAGTTACTTGATGGACCTTACGCCGACTTCTTCACCGGCTTGCCAACCTTCGCCACAACCGGAGCCGCCGCTGGCGCCTGCTTCACCGACTTCACCTTCGTCGCGGGAACGATCACCCATTTTTTCCGCCACACAGCGTTCGTGCCGTTGCGGGCGCCGGTGCGCCACTTGATGAGCTTCCGCACTTCGCCGTTTTCCATCGTCTTGAGATTCGCCATGATCTGCTTTCCCGGGCGTGGCCCGTCGGCCGGCGCGGGCAAAGACACACCACGCGAAGTGCGGGCGCGCAAAGTTTCCGACCGGACGAGTTGCTTCGACGTCGTTTCGGCCAGTGTTCAGTTGGTCGCGAGGAGGAGGCAAAGGACCGTAGGGGTGCGGTTTGCTTCGTCCCGTCCCCGCAGGCTCTAATCTGAGCCAATGGCGACGGTTACACAAGATGGTGGGGGTTGTTTGGTGCGTCTGAAGGTGGTTCCGGGCAGCTCGCGCGATGCAGTTGGCGGCTTGCTGGGCGATCGCATCAAGGTCAAAGTTGCCGCGGCAGCCGAATCAGGCAAGGCTAACAAAGCAGTCTGCGACCTCGTTGCCCGCACGCTGGGTGTGAAACCCCGAGATGTCGAAATCGTCAGCGGCCAAACTTCGCCAGAGAAGGTGATACGAGTCGCGGGCGTCTCGGCTGCAGCGGCAAAGGCCGCGTTGAAAGCTGATTGATCGCGGCTGCGGATCGATCGCTAAACTCGCTCGCGCATGCCTAAGCGAACGTCACAATTGTTAAGAAGCAAGTCCGGCTCGCCGCGGGTCGGCATCATCATGGGCTCGAAGAGCGATCTCGAGACGATGCGTCACGCTGCAGACGTGCTTGATGAACTCGGCGTGACCTACGAAATTCTCGTCGTCTCAGCCCACCGCACGCCCGACTGGCTTTTCACCTACGCACAAAGCGCAGAACTGCGCGGGCTGCAAGTGATCATCGCCGGCGCCGGAGGCGCGGCACACCTCCCAGGAATGGCCGCGAGCAAAACCATCGTGCCAGTTCTCGGCGTTCCCGTCGAAAGCCGTGCCCTCAAAGGCCTTGATTCGCTCCTTTCGATCGCGCAAATGCCGGCAGGCATTCCCGTAGGAACGCTCGCGATCGGCAAAGCCGGTGCGGTCAACGCGGGCCTTCTCGCTGCAGCAATTGTCGCAAACGGCGATCCCGCCCTTCGAAGACGCCTCGCCGCTCGTCGGGCAGCGCAAACCAAAACAGTCATGCAAACCAAGGACCTCAAGAACGAAATCCGCCGGATGCGCAAGGTCTAAGGGTTGATTCGAAACATCTGCTCCCACTTGCCCCCGCCTTTCTCTGTGTTCTCTGTGTCTCTGTGGTGAATTCTCTTCTCTCCCCCGGTGAATCATGCTGATCGGCGTTCTCGGTGGCGGCCAACTCGGCATGATGATCGCCCAGGCGGGCATCCGCCTCGGCCATACTTTCCGCTTTCTCGATCCCTCCCCCGAAGCACCCGCGCGGGGCGTCGGCGATCTGATGGTCGGCGAATACACCGATACCAATGCGCTCCGGCAGTTTGGCCGCGGCCTGGGTGTCGTGACCTGGGAATTCGAAAACGTCCCAACCAGCGCCGTGCAGGTGCTTTCCCGCGCAACGCCGTCCTATCCGGGCGTTGCCCTTCTTGAAATCGCTCAAGACCGGCTCAGCGAGAAGACTGCGTTTCGAGAGATCGGCCTCGCACCGGCTCGACACCTTTCCATCGGATCGCTTCCCGAGCTTCGGGACGCCGTGAGCGAGATAGGCGTCCCCTGCATCCTCAAAACTCGTCGCATGGGCTACGACGGCAAGGGCCAGTTCGTGCTGCACAAGCGCGAAGATGTCGAAACCGCGTGGAGCGAGCTCGGTCGATCCGGGCAGTTGATTCTCGAAGGCTTCGTTGAATTTGAGCGCGAAGTATCCCTGATCGCCTGTCGAGCCAAAGGGGGCGGTATCGCTTTCTACCCCATGCCCACCAACGTCCATCGGGGCGGAATCCTCCGCGTCTCGCGCGTTGGCGAAGGTGCGGAGATTGAGCCTGAGCTCGAACACGCCGCCCGCGGCGCGATGAGCAAACTCATGGACGGAATGGATTATGTCGGGGTCCTCACCTTTGAGTTCTTCGTCGTCAAGAAGCTCGATGGCGGGCGCACGCTCATCGCAAACGAAATGGCGCCGCGTGTCCACAACAGCGGACACTGGACAATCGAAGGCTCGCGTGCGAGCCAGTTCGAGAATCACTGCCGCGCTATTGTCTCCATGGAACTCGGTCCGCCTGCTTTGCTCTACCCGGCCGCGGCCATGATCAACATCGTCGGCGAAGCCCCCCGTCCCGAGGAAGTCTCGCGTGTTCCCGGCGCGACGCTCCATCTCTATGGCAAGGAACCACGGGAAGGGCGCAAACTCGGACACATCACGCTTGTGGGTACGCGTCACCAGGTCGAATCCGGCCTCGCCAGTTTGCGGGGCGTTTCGGGCACGATGATCGAGCAATAGGTCGATTTGAGACTTGTTTGTGCAACGGGTGCCGGTATTCCGATGGAAGAAGGCGATTGCAGAGGCGTTCGCGCGAACCCGGGCGCTGCCCGAATCGCTAGACTCGGGCTGATACTGCCTTTGTGTGATTGATTCGTGCATTGAAAGGAAGCGTTTTCATGCGATTTGGAAAGTTTGCCGCGGCAAGTGCCTCCTCGCTCGTGCTCATGGCGGGAGTTCTCCCGACCTCCTCGCTCGCGGCTCCCAAGCCCGAAGAACTCCGCGACGAAATGCGTGCGATGGTCCAGACCGCACGCGACAAGGTCTTTCCTGCGCTCGTGAACATCTCGGTTGTTACGACGAGTTTCGAAGGTGGCGAGGAATCCAAGGGCGGCGCAACCGGCAGCGGCACGATCATCAGTAAGCAGGGCCACGTGCTGACGAACCAGCACGTGGTGAACGACGGCAAGAAGTTCAAGATCACGCTCGCCGATCGCACAATCGTCCCGGCCAAGCTCGTCGGCGAAGACCCGCTGACCGACCTTGCAATTCTTCAGATCGACATGAACGAGCTTCCGAAAGGGACCGAGCTTGCGGTCGCCGAATTCGGCGATTCTGACAAGCTCGCAATCGGCGACACAGTCATGGCGATGGGCTCTCCCTTCGCGCTCTCGCGCAGCGTGACGCTCGGCATCGTCAGCAACACCGAGCGCGTCTTCACCAGCGGCTTCCTCCGCGAAGAAGTGGAAGAGATGCAGGGTGAAGCGGGCACGACCGGCACGTTCACCCGCTGGATTCAGCACGACGCCGCGATCAATCCCGGCAACTCGGGCGGCCCGCTCGTCAATCTCGAAGGCAAAGTCGTCGGTGTGAACACGCTCGGCGGCAGCAACATGGGTTTCGCCAGTCCCGGCAACCTCGCGCGCCAAGTCGCGGACGCCATCATCAAGGACGGCGAAGTCGTCCGCTCATGGATTGGCGTGAGCTTCAAGAACATCCGAGATACGGGATATGACAACGGCGTGCTCATTAACGCTGTCGTTGAGGAATCGCCCGCGTACGAAGCCGGATTGCGTGCGGGCGACCGCATCGTGGCGATCGATGGCAACCCGATCACCGTGCGATTCGTCGAGGAAGTTCCCCCGCTGGTCAAGAGCTTTGCCGATCGTCCGGTCGGCAGCCAGATCAAGGTTGGCTACGTCCGCGCCGGCGAGAAAAAGGAAGCGACCGTCACGACCAAAAAGCTCCTGCGCGAGCGGGGTGATCGTGCCGCGCTGCGTCTGTGGGGCGTGACCATCGCCGAGATCACCGAGAAACTCGCGGAGGATCTGCACCTGACCAATCGCGATGGTGTCTTTGTCACCGGCGTCAAGGGAGGGAGCCCCGGAGAACTCGCCGAGCCGAACATTCAGGGTGGCGACATCATCAAGACCATCGGTGGCAAGCCCGTCAAGACCGTCCACGACGCGATCGCGGCATACAAGGCGGTCATGAGCCCGACGCCCCCCGCGGCAGATGATGCCAAGGCCGCGGACAAGACCGCGTCCGACGCGACGTCGAAGATTCCCGAATTCCTGCTCATTGAATTTGACCGCCGCGGCAAGAGCCAGGCAACACTCATCAAGCCCCGACCCGAAAAGAAGGAAGATCCGCCCCGCGAACTCGCCAAGGCGTGGCTCGGCGTCGCGACGCAGCCGGTTCTGCGCGAGCTCGCCCGCGAGATGGGGCATGAGGGCCAGACCGGGTACCGGATCACACGCATCTACCCCGGCACGCTCGCGGAGAAGAGTGGCCTTAAGGTCGGCGATGTCATTGTCGCGATCGACGCAGACAAGACCAGCGTCAAAGGCATGCAGGATGCCGGCGCGCTTCAGCGCAAGATTCGGACGATGAAAGTGGACGGCGAAGCAACAGTGAAAGTGCTCCGTCGGAGCAGCGACGGCAAGCCGGTACCCGAAGATGTCAAAGTCACGCTCGAGCGCACCAGACTCTCACCCGAAGAAGCCCGGCGCGACAGCAATAAGGACTTCGAAGTCACTGTGCGTGAACTGACCTTCTTCGATCGCGATGACAATCGCTGGGAAGAAACCGTGCAGGGCGTGATCGTCGCGGGTGCCGAGCAACTCGGCTGGGCGGGAGCATCCGGCATTCGCTCCGGCGACCTCATCCAGCGCATCAGCGTCCCCAGCGACGCGACCGGTACCGAAAAGTGGAGCGAGACGATTGTCGACCTCGACGGCTATCGCAAAGTCATGGAACGCCTCGCAAAGGAACAGCCCTCGCGCGTGATCATGGGCATCCTGCGTGACAACCGCGCGATGTACCGCTATCTGGAGCCGGAATGGAAGCCGACGGTGCAGACCGATGGGCCGAAGGATGCTCCCGCCAAGTGATCGGCTCGTGAATAGTGAAAAGCCGGGATCGCCCGGGGATGGCCGTACTATTCCACTCTTTCGATATTCGCACACGCGCCCGGGCAATCGGGCGCGACTTGGAGTCCCTCATGCTCGGTTCTCTCAACAGCGTCCGCACCCTGCTCGCCACCTTTGTGATGACCGTCGCCCTCGGTGCGGCAGCCGCCAAGGCCGGCGTCGATCCCGTCTTCACCAAGCTCACCGAGGCCAAGAGCCCCGCGATCGTCACGATCAAGTTCGTGCTCAAGATCAGCATGGGTGGCAGCGATGAAGAGCGCGAAACCGAAATCGCCGGCGTCATGATCGACGAGGGTGGCATGGTCATGGCCAGCAACCTTCAGCTCGGTGGCGTCTCCGAAGCCATGCGCTCGTTCATGTCGCAGGGCATGAGCATGACCCCGAAGGACATCAAGGTCCTCGTCGGCGAAGACACCGAAGGCGTTGAGGCCAAGCTGGTCGCTCGCGACAGCGAACTCGATCTCGCCTGGGTGCAGATCAGCAAGAAGCCCGAAAAGCCCTACGCCTCGATCGACTTCTCTGCCGGCACGAAGGCTGTCCAGGGTCAGACCCTTTACAGCCTTGAGCGCCTCGGCAAGTTCTTTGATCGCACACCGACCGTGAACAGCTTCGAAGTCGGCGCGATCGTCTCGAAGCCCCGCAAGCTCTTTGTCCCCAGCGAGCGGCTCGGCGCCGGCCTCGGCACCCCGATCTTCTCGAGCGACATGACCGTCATCGGCGTCACCGTTCTCCAGCTCCCCAGCAAGGAAGAACTCGAAGCCGAGCAGGGCATGATGGGTGCTTCGCGTGGCGTCGGTGAAGTCATCCTTCCCTGCGAGGATGTCGCCAGCGCGATCAAGAAGGCCAAGGAAGCCGCGGCCAGCGGAAAGCCGGTGGATGAGCCCGTCGCTGCTCCGGCTGCGAACGCCGAAGACAAGAAGGAAGAGAAGTAGTTCTCTCGCAAAGCGAACTGATTACACAAAAGGCCCGCGATTGCGGGCCTTTTTCATTGAACGATTACTGTGCGCGGTACCGCGATTCAGGAGTTCCCTCACCGATGGAAGCGAGGGTTGGGGGTGGGCGAGCTGCCAAGCAGTCATCGAATCAAGTCGGCTCCTGCGAAGCCCCTCCGCATTCCGGGCATCGGTTCCAGCTTTGCATTCCATCGCGGGAGTATCCGCACTTCCAGCAACACCCTTTCAGCGCGAAGACCTTGCGTTCAGTGAGAATGAAGGCGCCAGGGAGCAGCACCTGTATCAGATTCAAGATCCAATTGAGTCTGTTCATCCACGGTGCGTAAGGAACCCATGTGATCACCGCAAGAACTCCACCCGCCACAAGCGCCAGAATGCCGCAAAAAAGAAGGCATCGTCGTCGGTACTTCGCGGCAAGCCCCGGTCCTCGTAACCGAAACCCCACGACTCACTGCTCGCTTTCAGCGCGTTGCAACCATTCCCATTGCTTCGTCAACCCCGCTTCAAACGAAGTCTTCGGCTCATACCCCAGCTCATCTCGCGACCGCGCGGGATCCGCCCAGGTCGCCATCACGTCCCCGGCCTGCATCGGCGCCCGCTCAATCTTCGCGGGTTTCCCGACAACCTTGGCGATCGCCTGCACCATCGCATCGAGCGAGATCGGCTTGCTGTTCCCGAGGTTCCAGATGCGATAACCGAACTTCGGAATGCGGTCGAGTGCTGCGAGAATGCCGCCCACGGTGTCTTCCACAAACGTGTAATCGCGGCTCGATGTGCCGTCGCCGAAGAGCGTCAGCGTTTCCCCACGCGCAATCTTCCCCATGAATGAGCGGATCGCGAGGTCAGGGCGTTGGCGCGGGCCGAAGACTGTGAAGAACCGCAGCATCGCCACTGGATGCTTGGTCAGGTGATGGTGCGTGTACCCAATCAACTCGCACGCCCGCTTTGTCGCGGCATAGGGACTGATCGGACGCTCCACATTTTCATCCTCGCGAAACGGCCGCGACTTTTCGCCCGGCCCGAGCGTGCCATAGACCGAACTCGATGACGCGATAACGATCCGCTCGATGCCCCGCTTCGCGCATTGATCGAGCAGCACGCTCGTTCCCGTCACGTTCGCCTTTGCATATCCCGCCGGATCGGCGATGCTCGGCCGCACGCCCGCCTTCGCCGCAAGGTGAATCATCGCGCCCGGATGCGTCCGCTCAAAGACCGAGGCGACCATGGACGAATCGGTGATGTCGCACGGGATGAACTCAAACCCCGCGCCGTGCTTCACAGCAGTCGCTTCTACTTCTGCAAGATTGAGTCTCTTGGCGCGCTCCGGATAAAACGGATCAAAGTTGTCGATCCCGATCACGCGCTTGCCCGAACGCAGCAATTCTTCGGCCGTGTGCGACCCAATAAACCCCGCGACGCCGGTAATCAAAATCGGTCGATCGTGCACGCTTCAACCTTTGCACCAGAAGCGGCGGGTATCAACAGCGCATCAGCCGCGAATCGCCCAGTGAGAGATCAACTCTCGCAACGCGGTCAAGACAAAAATCGTAACTTCGCGACTTCTCAACAATGAAGCAGGGCACTATCGCTAGACAGTGCCCCGCTGGAGGAGAGAGAGATCTGGTGAGTATACAGATTTATCGGTCCACACCGCGTTTCTGTTCGATTTACGCGGGGTCCTGCTCCCTCAAAACCCCAAAAACAGGTCGAAATTGTCCGCTTGTTCGCAATGTGTTTGGAAATAAAAAACCCGCTCTTGCGAGCGGGCTTCGTTTTTGTAATTTCGATACTGAAACGTTTCACTGCCCCGGAGGGGGCGGAGGAGGCGTCGAGCCGTCCTGCGGCGGCTTCGGCCGGCGGCGGGGCGGAGGCATGTCCTTGCCCTCTTCGCGCGCCTTCTCCCGCAACTTCTCGATCAGGAACTGCCGCTCTTCGGGCGTCATGCTTTCCCATGTCTCGCGCAGATCTGCGGGCAATGCATCTGGCCCGTCTTGCTTCGGTCCGCCTTGACGAGGCCCATTTCCGTCCGGCCCGCCGCGCTGACGATCCCGCATCCGCTGAATCGCCTGCTCGCGTTCTTCCGGCGTCATGTTCGCAAGACGCTCCTGCACCTTCGGAGGCAGATTGTCCGGGTTGAATTTTCCTTGCGCGCCGTCCGGCCCGCCCTGTTTCTGAATGCGCCGGCGAACTTCTTCGCGCGCCCGGCCTTCCATGCCGCGCTCGGCCATGTTCTTCTTGATCGCTTCGAGGCGTTCCTGCACGATGGGCTTTTGCTCGGCGGTCAGCACGGCGAAGATTTTGGCCTGAGCGTCTTTGGGGCTCGGTGCCTGCGCCCTGATTTCCTCGAACTTTTGGCGTGCCGCGGCATCGGCCGGTGCACCACCCTGCGGCGGCGGAGGCGGGGGCGGAGCCATTTGGTTGTCATCTGCGTTCGGCGCGGACTTGCCATCGCCGCGGGGCGGGCGACCGCGATCGCCGAACTTGCCACGCATGTCTTCGAATTCGCCTTTGTGCGCTTCGCGGAAGTCGCGCATTGATTGCTCGAATTCCTGGTTGATCGCCTTGATCTTGGCCTGCTGGTCTTCGGTCAGACGCAAGTTCTCCGGAGTCTTCTGGTCGCGCAGTGCGCCGACCGCACGCATGAATTCCATCTGCGGCATCGGGCGATCGGCAAGGCGCTGCTTGTTGTCGCCACCCTGTCCATCACCAAACGGCCGACGTGTGCCGGGCACGCCGCCATCGACGACCTTCGGTCCCTGAAGGACCGCATCGCCCGGAGCAGGTTCTGCGAGAGCGGCCGGGATGCCGGCAGCGACAACTAATGCAAGAGCAAAGAGCTTGGCATTCATCGTGAGACTCCACCCAAAGGGAAGGAAACAATGAGGAATCAGAATTTGGTTTGACACCCAAGACATCGGCATAACTCGGGCGCCAGGCCCGTATTGCGAGCCGAACCAAAATACCCAAGAAAACAAAGCCCAAATTGCTCCGCCCTGCGCGTCTATGCGGAGGTTTCCGGTCGGAACGGCTAGCATCGACCAGCATCCAAACCCGCAGATTTTTTGCGGAAAGGCCCTCCCGAATGTCCCTTTCGAAAGACTTTGTCGCAAGCTGCCTGACGGGCGTCCCCGACCCGGTCCGCGGCAAAGACCTCGTGAGTTCCGGCGCGCTTCAGTGGGTGAGTGCGTGCGACACGTACGCATCTATCAAGCTCTCTTTGCCCCCGGACGCCGGCAAATCGGTGATGCAGCAGGTCGCGCAGCTCGCACACTCAAAACTCACGCAGATCGCGCAGCGCAATGGCGAAACCGTCGATTCGCTTATCGTCGAGTTCGTGGACGATGCCGGAACAGTCGTACACACCGCCCGCTTCGGTGGCATGACGACCGCGAAGCCCGCCGACAAACAGGCGGTCGCTCAACCTCCGGCCGGAAGCGCAGGGCATGAGCCAATCCCGGGTTTACAGAAGAGTGCAAAGCCCGCGGGATCGCACGCACTGCCCGGCGTTCGCAACATCATCGCAGTGGGCGCCGGCAAAGGAGGAGTGGGCAAGAGCAGCATCGCGCTGAATCTCGCAATCGGCCTTGCTCGCAAAGGACACGCCGTCGGCTTGCTTGACGGTGATATCTACGGACCTTCGATGCCGACAATGCTCGGCCTCAATGCGCTTGAACAAGCCGTTGTCGCCGGACGTCTTCAGCCGTTTTATGTCCACGGAATCAAGGCAATCACGATCGGAAAACTCGTCGATGCCGATCGCCCTCTCATCTGGCGCGGACCGATGGCCCACGGCGCTTTCAAGCAGCTTGCCGAGCAAACCAGTTGGGGCGAACTCGACTATTTGATCATCGATCTGCCTCCGGGAACCGGCGACATCGCGCTCACGATGGCCCAAACTCTTCAACTCACAGGCGCGGTTGTTGTTTGCACGCCTCAAAAAGTTGCGCAGGATGATGCCATCCGCGCCGCGGGAATGTTCCGGCAGCTTGGTATCGATCTGCTCGGCGTCGTCGAGAACATGAGCTACTTCGTCGGTGATGATGGGAAGTCGTACGACATTTTCGGCAGAGGCGGCGCCGAGGTCATGGCGCAGAAACTCGGCGTGCCGTTCCTCGGCGCGGTGCCGATCACGATGACGCTGCGCCAGAACAGCGACACCGGCGATCCCAGCGCTAACTTCGATGGTGGCAGCGCTACCGCGGATCGCTTGCGTGGTGCACTCGAAAACCTGGTGACGAACCTCGAATCGCAGGTAGCGCTGGCCACAATGCGGAGCGGCGCGCAAAAGCCCGTCCTCACGATCTCCTGACCGGAAAACTTGCACGAGGTGTTACGATTTTCGGTGGTATGCAGATTCTTCCAAATCTCGCCGACGACCGGATCATCGAAGTCTGTCTGAAGGGACAGAAGATCTACGGCGACGACTTCACGCCCGAGCAGATCCTGCGCTGGTACGCCGATGAAAAAGAGGGTTACGCAGAGCTGGGCGCAAAGGACACAAAGAGCTATCGCTATTACTACCACGCTGCGAACAGGATCTTCGGTTTCAGACACCTCCCCGACATTCGATTCAAGCACGCACTCGGCATCGGAAGCGCCTACGGCGATGAATTCGAACCGATCGCTGGCAAGCTCGATCATGTGACGATTCTGGAACCTTCGGAACAGCTGAAACGTGACTCGGTCTTTGGCGTACCCGCGACCTGGGCTGCTCCCGATCCCTCAGGAACTATTCCTTTCGGTGACAAGACGTTTGATCTTGTGAGCTGCCTGATGGTGTTGCACCACATACCCAACGTGACGTACGTCGTGGGCGAGTTCGCCCGGGTTCTGAAGCCGGGTGGGTACGCGTTGATTAGCGAGCCGGTGACGTCGATGGGCGATTGGCGTCGTCCTCGCGACGGATTGACCAAGCACGAGCGGGGATTGCCGCCACAGTTGTTGGCAAATGCGATCGAGAAGGCGGGGTTTGAAACTGTTGCACGCACGCAGCACTCGTTCCGCCCTTGGCTCATCGGAGCTTCGAAGCTGCATTTTGGCGGGCACGACGTCGCCTGGGTGACCCACGTCGACAGCATGCTCTCGAAGTTGTTCGCTTGGAACACGACCTACCACCCGAAGAGCATTCTGCATCGGGTCCGGCCGGTATGCGAGTACTACGTGGTCCGCAAGCCCTGAAAGTGTCGCCCGTTCCGTCGACCGCAGAGGTGCGAAACATGCTCTGGGTCGATCAAATCGCCTCAATATTGCGTCTTGGAGTAGCTTTGGACTTGAGCCGATGTCGCAGGCCCCAGACACTGCGCGGCGCACCATGGAGCTTCGACCGATGGCCAAGAAGAAAACCGCGAAGAAGACCCCGAGCAAGAGCGGCAAAAAGACTTCCAAGCCGGTTCGGAGATCTTCGAAAAAGAAGTCGGCCGCCCCGAAGAAGAGCAACGCGAAGAACGCTTCGCTCGCTCCGGTCGCTGTCAAGACTGGCCCCGGCATGAGCCCGATGGAGATTGGGAGCAAGCTGGTCGCCGATTTCAATGCGGGGAAGATGAATCTCAACGAGATGTGGTCGCCCGCGATCGTTTCGATTGAAGGGGTTGGCGTGAGCCAGGGTTGGCACGGCCGCAAGGCGGTCGATGCGAAGAACGCGTGGTGGGCGAGCGAGCACGTTGTTCACGGCGCGAGCGCGGAAGGGCCGTTTGTTGGCGCGACGGGCTTCGGCGTGAAGTTCGTGATCGATGTCGAGACCAAGAGCACCGCCAAGCGCGAGATGATGACCGAGATCGGGGTCTACACCGTCAAGAACGGGAAGATCGTCCAGGAAGAGTTCATGTATCGCGCCAATTGAGCGGTCGAAACCAGGACATCATCGCGTGATCATGCGTCGGCGCTCGCGTTCGACGCCGATGGCTTTGATCGCCTTGCCGAGCGCATCATCCAGATGCTCATTCACGAGGAAGAGGTCGTAGACGCCGCAGGTCTGGGCGTGTGCGATCTCGGCCTTGGCCTGCGCAAACCGCTTCTGGATCGCGGATTCTTCTTCGCGGCGGCGGCCCCGCAGGCGTTCGAGAAGGCTCTCCTCATTCGGAGGCAGCACGAAGATCGCGTAGGCGTCGGGGATGTGCTTCTTGACGTTCACGGCGCCGACGATATCAATCTCAAGGATGACCAATCGTCCGCGTTTGAGTTGCTCGAAGACCCACCCCTTTGGCGTGCCGTACTTCTTGCCGTAAACACCGGCGGTCTCCAGAAACTCGCCCTTGTCCTTCATCGCCTCGAATTCATCGTCTGTCGCGAAGTGGTAATCGACGCCTTCAACGTCGATTCCAGAGGACGGCCGCGTTGTCCATGAGACTGAGAAGACCGCGTCGGAAATTGAACGTTCGATGCCGCGGGTGATCGTGGTCTTCCCAACACCCGACGGGCCTGAGATGATGACAGCCATGCCGTCGTCGGTGTCGGTCAGGAGGCGATGGTTGCCGTGCGGCGGCTTGGGGGGAGGCGTGGGGGACATCGGGGGCGAGTTTATGCAGTGACGTCGGCGCGCCGTTTTCCTGCCGCGGCACAGGCCACGAGAACCGCCATCCGGACGCCAACGCCGACGCGAACCTGCCTCAGAATCACCGATTGCGCGCCGTCGGCGACTTCCGGATCGAGCTCGATGCCTCGATTGATCGGGCCCGGGTGCATGACCACGGCGCCGCGCTTGAGCCGCGAGGCTCGCTCGGCGGTCATTCCAAAGAGCGAGCGATATTCGCGGACGGATGCGATTGCAGGTGAGCTCTTGCCCTGAGCTTCCGGTCCGGCATCATGGCGTTCGAACTGCACTCGGAGCAGCATGATGGCGTCGGCCTTGGGAAGCACGGAGTCGAGATCGTGCGTGACGGTGACGCCGGTGCCGAGTGATTCGAGGCTGCGTGGCGCGAGACCTGCCGGACCAACACAAACGACTCGCGCACCCAGAGCGGTCAGTCCCGCGATGTTCGAGCGTGCCACGCGCGACGAGACGATGTCGCCGACGATCGCGACCGTCAGACCCTTCATGTTGAAATCGCTCAAACGACCGTTGGCTTCCGCGAGCGTGTAAATGTCGAGCAATCCCTGCGTCGGGTGTTCGTGCTTTCCGTCACCGGCGTTGATGACGGGGCAGCGGACGTTCGCCGCGATCAGTGCCGCAGCGCCCGCCTGACGGGCTCGAATGACAAGCGCATGCACACCCATCGCCTCGACGTTCCGCGCCGTGTCGATCAGCGTTTCACCTTTCGTCACACTGGAAAACGCACCGAGCAGGTTGGAAACGTGAGCGCGGAGGCGATGTGCCGCGTTGGTGAAACTCGTGCGGGTTCGCGTTGAATCCTCAAAGAACAGGTTCGCGATGGTCGTGCCCTGAAGGGGCGAACGCTCGACATCGGTCGTGACATCCACATACTCGCGTGACGCATGCAGCAACGCACGGATTTGCTCGGACGGAACGCCTTGAAGCCCGATCAGGTCCTTGCTCGACCATGTTCCTTTGCCGGTTGAGCTTCTGCGAGCGGGCGCAGAGGCACGCTTTGGCTTTGTGAGCGTCTTCGCCATGCGAACATGGTAACGGGCTTACTTGTCTTCGGATTCGACGGTTTGCTCAACCGTTTGGGCCGAAGGACGCGGACGCGCCTCGTCGTCGACGGTGTTCGCCCGCATGGGAGCATCCGCCTCGGTTCCGGGAATATGCAGCGCCGGCGGTTCAAGCACGCCGATTTCGTATTCGCTCGATCCGGTCACGTGCCACGGGCTCCACCCGCTCGCGAGACGCACCTCGACACCCCGGTACACCATGCCGCCGGTGGGCTTGTCGGCAACTTCGAACACCGGGCGGACGACATCGATTCGGGCGATCTCGCCCCGGAGCCAGACGCGGGTGATGTGGTAGACCGGCAGCGACTTGGCGTTTGCCTCGCTGATGGGCTGGGCGCCATGTCCGATGAGCGAGGCGACTCGCGCGTAGGTCTCTTCCGAGGAGCCCGCTGGCAAATTGATCGCGAAGGGAGCGTTATCGCCGCCAGGCGGGGGATAGCGCATGGCCGTCCAGCGGAGTGCTGCGGCCATTGCGTTCTTCATATTCATGCTGTTGTTAACGTCTTTGATCGCGAATTCATCGCCGGTGATGGGGGGGTAGTTGGCGTATTCGCGCGCGCAGGAGGCGAGTGCGATGGTTCCGGCGAGTGTGAGCAGAGTCGTGAGGCGCATTCTCATAGCGTCTTCCTTCGGTCCGTCGGGTGTCCGGGCGAGAGTCCGAATTGCCCCGGTCGAGTGGAGAATAGTGGGTTCTTGGGGGAAAGAGGTCAAGCTTCGAATCGCCGGTCCCGCCCCGGGCGAAAGATCGAGGGTGGCAAGACGTTCTGGTCGTTCCAAGGCATCGACTCAAGTTCCGATCGTGGGGCGGCGATTTGTCGTTGGCATCTCGGGCGCTTCTGGCGCCTGGTACGCGCAGCGATTGCTCGAAATCCTGCTTTCGCAGGGGCATGAGGTTCACCTCGTCGTCAGTGACTACGGCAAGCGGCTGCTGTTCGATGAATCGGGGGTGAAGACCGTCGATCTGGCCTCGCTCTGCCCGAAGCTTTCGAAGGGTGCTTCTCGCGCCGAGGGGGCGGAGCTTTCGAAGCGGCTGTTTATCCACCCGAACAAAGACGTGGGAGCCGTGATCGCTTCGGGAAGCTTCCTGCACGACGGGATGGTGGTGATCCCGTGCTCGAGCGCATCGCTCGGGTCGATGGCGACCGGCTCTGGCAGCAATCTGCTCTGCCGCGCTGCGATGGTGACCCTGAAAGAGCGGCGGCCACTCATCGTGTGCCATCGCGAGATGCCCTTGAGCCTGATCGACATTCGGAACATGGAAACGCTGGCGCTGGCTGGCGCGACGATCTGTTCACCCAATCCCGGGTTCTATCTGCTGCCCAAGACGGTGGAGGAGATCGTCGACTTCACGGTGGGAAAGGTGCTGGACCTGCTCAAGGTGGGGCACGATTTGAAGACGCGGTGGGAAGCGGGCGGCTCGATCGAGCCGAAGTAGCGCGGGTCACTCGTCCGAATCGTTTTTCTTGAACTTCTTCTCCCAAGGCTTCTTCTCGTTCAGCTCGACGGAGACGCCGCCCACGATGCGGGCGCAGGAGGGGCCGAGCGCGGTTTCGAGGTCGGCCAGCAGTTGCGGTTTGAGGCCGACGCGAAGCCCGGGGGTGGTGAGGATGGCCGTGTGCGTCATCGTGCCGATTGCGAGTTCGACGGGGAAAGGCGTCAGCACGTGGCGGGCAAGGACAGCTTCGAGCTCTCCGTCACTGGCGCCGCGCGAGTTGGAAGAGCCGTTTGCCGCGGGACCGGTCGCGTGTGACTTGAGCACGGTCGCAATGGACTCCACGGCACCCATGCTCGAGCCGTTGAGCTTGCGCTCGTCGATGAGAACCTGCAGGCGGCCGGGGCTCAGCGGAACGCCTTCGATCGGGACGAGACGATCGACAATGAGCTGCGGCTCGCCACGCGAGAGATCGGCGCGGCCAAGGACGAAAATGATCTTGTCGGCCTCGATGAGATGGCTGAAGCGCTGGAAGCAATCAGAAAACGCGACGCAATCGAGCGTGCCGGATTGATCTTCGACGGTGATCACGGCCATCTTCTGGCCCGCGCTGCGTCCGGATTTCACGATGAGCGTGCGGATGCCCTGAACGATTCCGGCGAGAATGACGCGGGCGTCCTGTTGCACGGTCTTGACTGCGGCGATCGGATGCGTCGTGAAGACGCTTGACCAGCGCTTCCACGCGTCCATGGGATGGCTGCTGACGAAGAAGCCGAGGATCTCCTTTTCGAGGCGGAGGGTTTCGCTTTCGATCCACTTGTCGGCGCGGGCGAGCGTGACGGCGGTCGAAGGCTTGTCGGGTTCGGGTGCGCCGCCGAAGCCAAAGAGAGCGCCCTGACCCGCGGCACGGTCGGCCGCGATTTTCTGCCCGGCGTTGATGGCTTGCTCGATAGTGGCGACCATCGCGGCGCGATTGTCGCGACCGTGCACGCTGTCAAACGCGCCGCACTTGATGAGGGCATCAATGGCGGACTTGGTGATCGTGCCTTGCGGGATGCGCTCGCAGAAGTCGAAGAGCGACGAGAAAGGTGTCGAGGTGTCGAGGTGTCGAGGTTTCGAGGGAGGAGATGAGGCGTCTTTTCCTTGACCCCTTGCGACCTCAGCACCCTGAGACCTCTCCACAATGATTTTCTCGATCGCCTTGTCGCCTGTGCCCTTGATCGCTTTCAGCCCGAAGCGAACGTGGCCTGCGTGCGCGGTCTTTGCTTCGCCCGGCAGGAAGACAACCGCGAAGTCGGAGTAGGAAAGGTTGATGTCGGGCGGACGGACTTCGACGCCGGTCTTGATCGTCTTGCCGATCGTCTTGGGGTCGCCGGTCGGCTCGACGAAGCGGCACTTCTTGCAGTCTTCGAGATACGAAATCCAGTCGCTGGCTTTTTGCGCCTGGCTTTCGAATGTAAGGAACGCCGCCATGTACTGGTTGGGGAAGTAGGTCTTCAGATACGCGGTCTGATAGGCGACGATGGCGTAGCCGGTCGAGTGCGACTTGTTGAAGCCGTAGCCGGCGAACTTCAGGATAAGGTCGAAGAGGTCCTGAGCCCCTTGCTTCGTGAGCCCCTGCTTCTGCGCCCCCTCGATGAACTTCGGGCGTTCCTTGTCGATCTTGTCGTGCTTCTTCTTGCTGATATTCTTGATCAGCGTGTACGCATCGCGGAGTTTGATGCCGCCCAGGCCGTGCACGATCTGCATGACCTGTTCCTGATAGACCATCACGCCGTACGTCTCGTCGGTGTAGCGATCGACAATTTCGTGCACCTTGGGAACAGCTTCGGTGCCGTGCTTGCGCCGGTTGTAGTCGGGGATGAGGTCCATCGGACCCGGGCGGAAAAGGGCGTTCGCGGCAATCAGGTCTTCGAGCCGGTCTGGCTTCATCTCGACGAGCAGGCGACGCATGCCCGGAGATTCAAACTGGAAGACGCCGGTGGTCTCGCCACGACGGAAGAGTTCGAAGACAGTCTGATCGTCGAAGTTGAGGCGATCGAGATCGAGCGGGTGCGGGCCTCCATCGCCGGGCTTGCGGCCGACCGCTGCGTAGACGGCGGTTTCATCGAGAGCCTCGCGGATCAGTTGCTGGCAGCGCGCGACAATCGAAATCGTGCGCAGGCCCAGGAAGTCCATCTTGAGCAGGCCCATCTTCTCGCAGGTAGGTCCGTCCCACTGCGTGACGATTTCGTGCTCTTCGGCCTGAGGCTGCTTATAGAGAGGAACGATTTCGTTGAGCGGGCGGGTGGACACGATGACGCCTGCAGCGTGAACGCTGGCGTGACGGGCCTGGCCCTCGAGCGTGCGGGCGTTGTCGAGCAGCCGCGCGATTCGCTGGTCGTTCTCGTAGAGCTTGCGGAGATCGGGCTCTTTTTCGAGAGCATCTTCGATCGTGATGTTGAGCTGCTCGGGGATGAGCTTCGCGATCTTGTCGACTTCGGAGAGCGGCAAACTGAACGCACGCCCTACATCGCGCACCGCGGCACGCGCCTTCATCGTTCCGAATGTGATGATCTGCGCAACGTGCCCGTACTTCTTGCGGACGTAATTGATCACGTTCGCGCGGCCATCCTGGCACAGATCGATATCGATATCGGGGTATTCGCTGCGATCGGGGTCGGTGAATCGCTCGAAGAGCAGGCCGTAGCGAACCGGGCACGCGTTGGAAAGGCCGAGCGTGTAGCCAACCATCGTGCCAACGCCCGAACCTCTGGCGAGCGCGGGTACGTTGTTCTGGCGGCCCCAGTTGACGAAGTCCCAGACGATGAGGAAGTACGCCGAAATGTTCTTGTCGGCGAGAATCTTCAATTCGCGCTCGAGGCGCGCGGTTTTCTCGGCGCGATCGGCGGCGGAAGACTTGTCACCTTCGGGGCCGTAACGCCAGACGAATCCCGCATCGGCAAGCAGCCGCAGCGCCTTGTCGCAGTCCTTCTTTGACTGCGCGATCTCGTCGGCGGTCGGCTCTTTCTCGAATGGCTGGAGTTCAAACTTCGCGCAGTAGTCGCGATACCACGCCGATAAATCGCCCTTGTACTTCTTGTCGTCGTGCCTGGGCAGGTCTTTCGCGCTCGGAACGCGAATCTTGACCATCGGGGCGTGGTTCGCGCCGATTGGGAGTTCGACGTTGCAGCGGTCGGCGATATCGACCGTCGCATCGCAGGCGGCCTTGCCGACCGCGCCGTACTGCTCGAACAACTCGCGCATCTCGCGCGGGCTCTTCACATACAGCTCTTCCGGATAGCGCATCCGGTCGGTGTCATCTTTGTTGCGCGCTGTCGAGATGCAGACCAGCGTGTCGTGTGCGTCGTGGTCTTCAGCCTTTAGGAAGTGCGCATCGTTGTCGCACACGAGCTGAAGCTTGAGTTCCTGTGCCAGTTTGATCAGATGCTTGTTGATCGAGTTCTGATCGCGGACGTGGTGCTGCAGTTCAACGTAAAAGTTCTTCTTGCCTAGCGCCTTCGCATGCCACTCCGCGCTCTCGACCGCCAAGTCCCAATACTTGCGATCACCCGATGACTCGAACGAAAGCAGATGCTCACCGATCTCGCTGCCCAGGTGGCCGTTGATCGCAATCAAGCCTTCCGAGTGCTTCGCAAGCAATTCGCGATCGATGCGAGGCTTGTAGTAGAAACCGGTGACGTACGCCTCGGAGCAGAGCACGAGCAGGTTCTTCCAGCCCGTGAGATTCTCGGCGAGCAGGACGAGGTGATACCCGCCTTCGCCGCCGCCCGTGTACGTGCGATCTTGGCGGGGCTTCCCCGGTGGCGTGACGTACGCCTCAACGCCCAGAATCGGTTTGATGCCCTTGTCTTTGCACGCCGTGTAAAAAGCGATGTGCCCGAAGATGTTGCCATGGTCGGTGATGCCGACGCTGGTCATGCCGAGTTCGGCGACGCGCTTCACCAGCTTGTCGATGCGGTTGCCACCATCGAGCAGCGAGTACTCAGTGTGCAGGTGCAGATGGGCGAACTGCTGCTCGCGCGGCAGGGCCGGGTTCGCAGGCCTCGAGTTGGCGGGGGCTTCCGTTCCCATGGATCAGGGGCAGCGTACTCCGGGCGAGCCTGAGAGGCGAGCGACTTTTTCGGACGCGACGAAACCCCTTGGAATTACGGACTTTCTGTCGTTTGCGCAAACGACACAGGCGGACGAAAAACCGGCACAGCCCGCGTCTTCGCGCGTGCTTCGTCGTCCCCGGGGTCAATGGGCGTGCCGCCTCCCCAATCGCATGGCATGTTTCATTCGTCGAGCGGCTTTTCCGCCGGCACGTTTATCGCAACTGGTCATGGATGCGACCACCGGGCTCATTGCGTGCCCGCAACTCAAGGAGAGAGAAACATGAAGATCCGTAATCAAATCATCGCTATCGCCGGTATCGCTGCTATGAGCTCGTTCGCTTCTGCCGCGACGACCGTCAGCGTCAAGTACCTCGGCAAGGGCGCGGGCCAGGACGTGAAGATGACCTACAACGGCAACACCAGCACGGTGTTCGCGGGTCAGCTCAATCACCTGCTCAGCAACGCCGGCGCCGGTTACTCGTGGCTGAACGGCAACCACCTCACGTACTGCACCGATCTGGCACAGTACGTTACGAGCAGCACCAAGACCTACACCATCGAGCAGGTCCAGAACATGCCGGGCTCTTCGCCGATGGGTCTGGCGAAGGCCGATGCACTGCGAGCCCTCTTCGCCGTCGCCAATGGTGCGCAGGCGGTTGCCGCGACCACGAACGATTACGCCACGGCCTTCCAGCTCACCGTTTGGGAAATCGTGACCGACTACAGCGGCCCGGCGTTCACCATCAACGCGAACAGCTTCGCCTCCGGCAACTTCAAGGCGAAGAAGACCAACAACAACGCCCTTTCGAGCGGCGTTGTGAATACCGCCTCATCGCTCTACACGAGCGCCATGAACTTCCTCCAGGCAAACGGCTCGAGCACGCAGCTTCTGGGCATTGCCAGCAGCAGCTACCAGGACCAGCTCATCCAGGTTCCGGCCCCGGGCTGTGCCGCCCTCGCCGGCATCGGCGGCATCCTCGTGGCTCGCCGTCGCCGCAGCCGCTAAGACCGATTCAAACTCTTCCTTGGTCCACACGCACACGATCCGCCGGCTTTCAAGCCGGCGGATTGTTTTTTCGCGATCGCGTCAGGCCCCATCGCAGGATGATTGCGAAGGGAATCCACCAGACCAAGTCGCTCAGAATCCCACTCCAGAAGAACTGGATCGGAACATTCTTCTGTATGAAGCAACCCACCGCCGTTCCCAGAAACCCCAAGACTTTGCTCGCTAGGCCGATCGCGACCAGCCCCCAGTGTTTTTTCGGGTCAAACGAGGCGATCCAGTATCCGACTCCGAAGAGCAGGATCAGCAAGCCCAACCCGGCCCAGAGGAATTCGTGGTTCGGACGAGGCTGGCCGATCCAGTCCCACCAGGCATGCGGCAGGGCCATCATGAAAATACCCCAGGCGATGTTGTAGATTGCCGCGGCACGGAGGGTCCAAGTCATCCATGCGGGGCAACGGTTCGGGCCGGCCGAAAGAGTTCGGGTCATTGAAAACTCCAAAGCGGACGTTCGAACCTCCACTTTGTGCATTGTTTCGGGCAAACGCGACGGAGAGGGCTGAACCCGGATGTCGCCCCGCGCGCTTGAAGCTGAAAGACGGGCCCGCCTGAGCGTGGTAACGTACTGCGTTCTTTGCCTTTCTCCTCGAAGCCGGCGGAGCCGGTGGGTGGGGCGGGCGGCGGTCCGGCTTTCGCGTGTGCGATTTGCCGTTTCCGACGCTTCCAGCACGGAGTGCGCCAGACATGAACCGCGCCAAGCGCGTTTTTCGCCAGTCCTGCTCGTTGATCCGGCCCGCTGCTGCGCTGGTGTTTGTCGTCGGCGCTGCCGCGGCACTCGGTCAGGACGCTCAGCGCGTCCGTCAGCAAGCGCAGCCGAGCCCATCGCAGGCGCCGGCAACGGGCACTCCCACTCCGGCAACTCCAACGCAGCCCGGCACCGCGATTCCACCGAAACCTTGGACCGCACCGGGAGCGGGGCAGACGCAAACTCAACCTTCTGGAACAGCAAACGCGCAGCCGACTGCTCCGGGTACGGCCCCGGGCACCCCGATGCCACCCAGGCAGGTGCCGGGAGCTCAGGGCGCAACGCCCTCGGTGCCGGCGCCACCCGCGGCTGGCGGCGAAGCGCTGGTGCGTGAAAACGCCGACGCGAAACACGAAACGTCGCCGGACCAGATTGAACTCGCTGCATTCAGCCAGCCGGTGGAACTTTCCGCGCTTGTTGACATGCTCGTCAAGCAGTTGAACATCAACGTTGCGGTCAAGGGCAACCTGACGGGGCAGGTGAGTTTCAACGCTCCGATTTCAGTGCCGAAAGAACGGTTCCTGCCGTTGGTCAACGCCCTGCTCGAGCAGCAGGGTTTTACGATCACGCACGATTCGCTGACTGGTTTCTATCTGGTGCACCCGATCAACGAGGTTGCGGTTGGGATTGGCGGCGATGCGCCATCAACGCGTGTGATCCCGACACCCAATGTGCGTCCGAGTGCACTCAAACCGGCGATCGAGGCTCAGTTTGGAAGCACGGGTGGCGGCGGTGCGATCCCCGGTGGCGCGCCTTCGGGAGGCGTAACAACCGGTTCGGGCGCGCTCGGCCAGGCGGCGTACATCGATGAACTCGGCGTGATCGTGCTGACGGGTTCGCCCCGCAGGCTTGAAGCCGTTGAATCACTTGTGCATCTGCTGCTCGATGAGTACGCTCGCGCGAAGTTCATTCGGCTGGAGTTGAAGTACGTTGCCGCGTCGATCGCGCGGGAGCGAGCGCTGCAATTGATCGGGCAGGCGCCCCAGTCGACTTCGCGTCAGAACATCAATATGAACAACGGGGGAGACCCCGGTAACCCGGGAGGCGGAACGGGTCGCGCGACGACGCTCGACAACCTCGCCGATCGGCTCACCATCGATCCGACCGGAAACGCCCTGATTTTCCGGGGTGTTCCCGATGAGGTCACGCGCGTTCGCGACGTTCTCGCCACGATTGATGCGCCCAGCGGGCTGACTTCGCGCAGTCATTACGTCGGGACCGCTGCGCGGCAGATCGCCGATCTCGCCAAGCAGCGAGGGTTGGGCGACGTCACGACCATCGCCAGCACTCAAAGTCAAAACAACAACCAGGCCAGTCGCTTCTTCGGTGGCGGCGGCGATCCAAACCAGCGCAATCAGTCTCAGCAAACGGTGAGCGCGGGCGGGCCGGTGATGGTTGTCGACGAAGATCGCGGCACGATTGTGTATTACGCGACCGATCAGCAGCACAGATTGCTCGAGGAACTCATCTTTGGGATGAATCTCGAAGACGATGTGGTCGTCGTTAAGGAATACAAGCTGCGGTTCGCCGCGGCAGAATCGGTCGCTGACATCATTAACGGCCTTCTCACCAACACCACGCCGGCGGGCGATTCCAGCTTGCTGCCGGGCTCGAGCGGTTCGACCAACTCACCGGGATCGGGCAACAACAGCGGGCTCAACAACACAAACCGCAATCGGCAGAACAACCAGACGCAGCAGCCGACGGTTTTCCTTGGGCCGAACTTCGGCACAAACAACACGCAGGTTGATGCGAGCGGCATCGGCTTCTCCGGCGGCAACAACGTGTTTGTGCTGGCCGACAAGCCGAACAACCAGGTACTGGTGAAGGCTCCGCAGAGGCAGCAATCGCAGTTTGCCGCGTTGATTGAGCGGATCGATCTGCGGCGGCCTCAGGTGTACATCTCGGCCAAGATCGTGGCGGTGACGGCGGCGGACGATTTCCAGCTCGCCTTTGAAACCCAGTTCACCAACCTGTTTGGTGAAGGGCTCGATATCAATACAGCGTTCGGACTTTCGACGCTCAGCAACATCGGAATCGGAAAGACCGTCAACACCGGTCTGACAGGGTTGACTGCAGCGGTCGTCAAGAGCAATTACGTTCCGATCATCATTCACGCGCTCGAGACGACGACCGACACCCGGATCCTGTCTGAGCCGTCGCTGATGGTCAACGACAACGAGAAGGCCAAGATTGAGCGTGTCGATCAGCAGCCGACGACCACGAGCAACCAGGGCACGTCGACGACATCCACCTCGTTCGCGGGTTATGAGGACGCCGGCACCGATCTTGAGATCACACCTCGCATCAGCGGCAATCTCGTCACGCTTGAGATCATCTCCAACCTTTCGGCCTTCGAAGGCCAAGGCACGAACGGCATTCCGCCGCCTCGAAATAAGGCGAGCATCGACAACAAAGCAGTGACGGTTCCGAGCGATATGACCGTGGTGATTGGTGGCATTACGCTCGGAACGCGGACCGACACGATTCGGAAGCTGCCGCTACTCGGCGATATTCCGCTGATCGGGTATCTCTTCCGCGACACCGTCAAGAATGCGCGCAAGACGGTTCTGTACATCTTCATCACGCCTCGAATTGTGCAGGACCCGAACTTCGAGGATCTGCGTCTGCTTACCAACGGCCCGCAGAAGGAAGTGGAGATCGCTCCCGATCTGCCCCGCCTCAGGCCCGTCCTGGTGGATTTCTTCGTTCCGCACAACAGCGATTCTCCAAAGCCCGGATCGGCGCCGCTGGATGTTCCGGCTGCTCCGGAGCCGGCGCAGCCAGTTGAACCAAGCACAGTCTCTTCTGCTCAACCCAAGCCCTGATTTCGATGGCGAAAGGACTTTCCGAAAAGACACTGGCGACGTCGCTTTCCAACGGGAAGGCCGAACACGCTGCGCCTTCCACGGCCGTGGCGACTCGTGAATGGTCGCGTGTTGCCGAGGCCTTCGGCGCGTTCCGCGTGACCGGTGAGCAGTTGCGGGCGTTTCAGCAGTCGGAGAGTTCGGACGAAGAGCCGTGGGACACGCTTCTCACGACGCTGGCGATGGACGAGCATGTCGCGCTCGAGATGCTCGCGAAGCGAACGGGCCTTTCATACATCACCGAGCCCCGCCTGCAGGAGAGCGCGGCAAAGTTCTTTGAGACGATCGCGCCCGATCTTGCCCGCCGCCACAGCATCGCGGGGATCGAAAGCGACGGCGTCACGATGACGGTCGCCACCAGCCAGCCGTTCCAGCCAACGGTCTTCAACATGCTTGAAGACCTGCTGCACATGCCGGTGCGGATCATGCTGACGCCCCGCGCCAGCGTGGCGAACCTGATCAACCGCGCGTACGAGCGAAGGCAGGACCTCGTCACCGAAATCATCGATGAGATGCCGCTGGATGAGCGGACGATCGCGAGCGTTGCCGGCAGCGTGGGCAGTGCGACCGATTTGTTGCAGCTTGCCCGTCAGACGCCCGTGATCCGCCTGGTGAACATGATCTTGTTTGAGGCGCTCCGGCGCCGCGCCAGCGACGTGCACATCCATCCGATGGAGAACAAGCTCGTCATCCGCTTCCGCGTGGACGGCATGCTGGCGGATGCATTCAGCCCACCGCTGAGCCTTGCTCCCGCGATCAGCTCGCGTCTGAAGGTCATGACGGAGCTCGATATCGCGAACCGGCATTCGCCCCAGGACGGCCAGACGAGCGTCCGTATCGGTAGCCGCAAGATCGATATCCGTTTCTCGTGCATCCCGACCATCTACGGCGAGCGTCTGGTGCTTCGTCTGCTCGACCAGAGCCAGACGCAGCTCAGCCTGGATGCCGTCGGTATGACGCGCAAGATGCAGGCCGAGTTGCTCGATCTTGTCGAGCGCCCGACCGGCATCATCCTCGTCACCGGCCCGACCGGCAGCGGCAAGACAACTTCGCTGTATGCCGCACTTGGCCGCATCGACCGCGCCAGCCGCAACGTGATGACGATCGAAGACCCGGTCGAATACCACCTCGACGGCATCAGCCAGATGCAGGTGAACGTGAAGCGGGGCGTGACATTTGCCGCCGGACTTCGCAGTTTGCTTCGTCAGGATCCGGACGTCATCCTCGTCGGCGAAATCCGCGACGCCGAAACCGCGCAGCTCGCGATTCAGGCCTCGCTGACCGGCCACTTGGTGCTCGCCACCCTTCACACCAACGACGCTCCGAGCGCGATCACCCGCCTCATCGACATCGGCGTCGAGCCGTATCTGGTCACCAGCACGCTGCTGGCCGCCCTCGCGCAGCGACTGATCCGGCGAACCTGCCAGACCTGCAAAGGCAGTGGCGTGGGCGAGCACGTGGGCATGGGTGGCAAGTGCGAAGTCTGCGGCGGCAGCGGTTACAAGGGCCGCTTGGGCATCTACGAGATCATGAAGATGGACGACAACCTGCGCAAGCTCACGCTTCGGAGCGCGGATGCGGTTGCGTTGTACGAGTCGGCGATCGCCGCGGGCTTCAAGACGATGAAGGATGACGCCGCCGAGAAGGTGGCAGCGGGATTGACGGACGAGGCCGAAGTCTTCCGCGTGCTCCACTAGATCAATTGCGTTCTGCAACTCGGCACTGGCGACACCTGAATCGACTTGATCGGTCGTTCAAATTCACGTAGACTGCGTTTGAACGATCATTCAAATAGTGGTCAAACGGGGAATGGTACATGAAAACACGGACAAATCTGGCGGTTGGAGTCGGCTTCTTGGCGTTACTTGCGATGGGAGTGGGGGGGGCGAAAAAGATGGTCGGCCCCACCGGCGAGCCGCAGGCTGTTGATGCGTCCATGTTTGTTGGCGGCGGCATGGATGCCCCCGGCATCGACATCAACACAGTGGTAAACGGCCCGGTCGCCGACGTGTACAAAGCCTTCACGACTTCCGAAGGGTGGAAGAAGTTTCTCGAAGCCGAGACGGCGATTGATCTGCGGATCGGCGGCCCGTGGGAGGTCTATTTCAACCCCGAGACCAAGATCGGGAGCAACGGGTGCCAGGTGCTCAGTTACGTTCCGAATGAGATGGTTTCGTACTCGTGGAACACGCCCCCAAAGTTCGCGGAAGAGCGCGCGAAGCGGACTTGGGTCGTCGTCACCTTCGCCGACGCGGGCAACGGCAAGACCGGCGTTCGGCTGCGTCACTTCGGATTCACCGGCGAAGGCAAGTGGCCTGAAGTAAAGACGTACTTTGCCAATGCGTGGCCGAACGTATTGAAAGCGCTGGCGGCGTCGTATCAGGCGAAGTGATCGACGCCCTCGGTTTTCGGTGGCCTGCAAGCAAGTCGGAGCGCTGCGGCACTCGCGATTGAGCTTGCCAGGAACGCTGAGAAGATAAAGTGCTGCGTTTCCGGCGGCTTGTCAGGTGCCGGTCCAAAGCCGTAAATGTCTGCACACTGGGAACATGTACATCCGACGTATCCATGAGCGCGAGCGGAGGCGATCCGGAACCGAAATCCAATGTCGGACTGCCAGAGCTCGATTCCGATAGCGACCGCGCTCGTTGCGACAAGCACAAGAATTACGGCAATGGCCCTGCGACTTGACACGCATGCCCCCGCTTCGATACGGCGATGGCGACTTGTGAGATCGGGGAGATTGCGATAGGGACATAAACTGCCCTCATGCGGCGATCCCTGCTTCGTATTGGCCTGACCATGTGTCTCCTCGCATCCGGGTGCGCCACTTCGCGGCCCAAGCTCACCGAGCAGCAACTGACCGACATGCGGCTCGAAACGCTCGAGCAGATCAGGACCGACCAGGTCGTTGCGGCCGCCAAATTCGTCCGCCGCATGAAGGCGAAGCAGGACGAGTACGAAGCGGCCGTCGCCAAAGGCGAGCATCCGCCCGAACCGATCTTCAACGTACTCGTCATCTCCGGTGGCGGTGACTGGGGGGCCTTCGGCTCGGGAATGCTGAAAGGGTGGGGGAGTGTCACGGGCGATCGCGCCCGCCCTCAGTTCGATGTCGTGACGGGCGTCAGCACCGGAGCGCTCATCGCGCCCTTCGCGTTTCTCGGCACCGAAAAGGACTACGACACCATCTGCGAGCTGTACCGCAATCCCAAGCCGGATTGGGTGCAGATCAAGGACTGGTTCTTCTTCCTGCCGTGGCGTGAGAGCATGGCGACGACCAAAGGCCTGCGGCGCGATGTTGAGAAGGCCTTGGACAAGCCCGCGATCGCCCGAGTTGCCGAAGCCAGCCTGCAGGATCGCTCGCTCATCATCGGCACGACCAATCTCGATTTTGGCGTGAATCGCCCGTTCCCGCTCGGAGAGATCTGCGAGCGAGCGACCAAGAGCGGCGACGACACCCTCGTCTACGACGTGCTGATGGCTTCGAGCGCCGTTCCGGCGGCATTCCCGCCTCAGGTGATCGACAATGAGCTCTACGTTGACGGGGGTACAACGGCGAACATGCTCGCCGGCGCCAACATCCGCTCGGAAAAATCGCTCGTCGGCATGTGGAAAAAGACGTATCCAGATCGCAAGATGACCAAGATCCGCATTTGGGTCATCGTGAACAACCAGATGTCGGACGTTCCCAAGGTGGTGAAGCCGACCTGGCCGAGTATCACCGGAGCGTCCCTCAACACCATGTCGCGGTTCTCCAACAAGGCCAGCATGCGTTTACTTGATTTCCAAACCGAACTCATGCGCAAGGTCGACGGGTTGGACGTTGAGTATCTCTACGTCGCTATTCCAGATGAATTCCGAGTGCCTGTCGAGGGAACGTTCAAGAAAGAAACGATGCAGGCGCTTTCGGATCTCGGGCACAAAATGGGCACTGAGCCGCAGAGCTGGAACACGACCCTGGACTTTGAATAGGACATGCAGCAACTCCAGCCAATTCCGCTTCGCGGCGCCCGAATCGACATGGTCCCTCTTGCCGAGGTCCACGCGGAATCCCTGCTCAGGAACACGCCCCGCGATGCGTTCACGTATTTCCGGTATGACGATCCCGAGTGGACTCTTGAAGGCATCAGGCAGTTCATTCGTGAGGCGGTGGCGATGCCGGATCGAGTTCCCTTTGCCACAGTTCTCAAATCCACCGGGGAAGCAGTGGGAAGTTCCTCGTATTGCGAGATCCGCCTTCCCAACAAGGGCATCGAAATCGGCTTCACGTGGATCGCAAAGGAACACCGGGGCACGCGAGTCAACCCCGAGAGCAAGCTGCTGATGTTCACCCACGCGTTCGAGGTGCTGGGCTGCGAACGCGTTCAGCTCAAGTGCGATGTACTCAACTTGCACAGCCAGGCTGCGATTCTCAAGCTCGGCGCGAAGAAAGAAGGCGTCCTCAGGAAGCAGATGCTGGTAAGGGGCGGGCGCATGCGCGACACCGCGATCTTCAGCGTCACCCGCGAGGAGTGGCCGGCAGTTAAAGCCGGGCTTGAAAGGCGAGTCGGTGAATAGGGACGTTTCAATCTGGCGATTGAATTCGTATCCGAGTTTTGGTTAGTCTGCGGGAGTGCAGGTTCGCTCACCATCTTCCGCCAAAGCCCTCGTCGCCGCCTGGCTCGGCTGGGCCTTTGACGGCCTCGACGGCTATCTCTACATCATCCTGGCCGTGCCGCTCGTCACGCGGCTGCTGACGGAGCAGAACGGGGGCGTCGCGCCCGATCCGAAGGATGTCGGATGGAAAGCTGCTCTGATCCAGGCGACGTTCCTTGTTGGGTGGGCCGTGGGCGGCGCGGTCTTCGGTCGCATCGGCGATCGGCTTGGACGGGCCCGAACTCTCACGCTCACTGTGTTGACGTACGCCATCTTCACTGGCGCCGTCTATTTCGCAACGGCGTGGTGGCACCTGCTCATCTTCCGGTTCATCGCGGCACTCGGGATCGGGGGCGAATGGGCCGCGGGCTCCGCGCTCGTCAGCGAAACGCTGCATAGCAGGCACCGGGCCTGGGCAAGCGCGACGCTCCAGACGGGATACATCGTCGGCTGCATCGCGGCATCGTTTGTGGTGAAGTGGATGTCGCAGTGGTGGACAACCGATTTCGACCCCCGCATGCCATTTCTCGTCGGGATCATTCCTGCACTGCTTACCTTGTGGATCCGAAGCGCCGTACCCGAGCCGGAAAACTGGGTAAAGGCTGTCCGTCAATCCGCGCCCCCTCGCGTCAGTGAACTTTTCAAGGGAGCGCTTGCACGCATCACCATCCTGCTCACACTCCTCACTTCAATCGCGCTCACCACGGCCTGGGCGTTTCTCTTCTTCGGCCCGCAACTCATTCAAAAGCTCGGCACGACGGCCGGTATTGCAAAGCCCGAAATACAAGTCCTCGTCTCTCGCATCTCGATCATCTACCTGACGGTCAACATTTTCGCGAACTATTTCGCCACCTACCTCGCCCGCTTCATCGGATACCGCTGGGCGTTCTTCCTCCTGATGTTCGCGTCGCTCGCTGCATTTTCACTCGCGTTTCATGCGCCGCCCCGACTCGACAACGTGACGCTGCTGTATTGCCTCATCGCGTTTTTCGCGCTCGGCCTTTTCGGGTTGTTCCCTCTCTACATTCCGCCGCTCTTTCCCGTACTAGTCAGAACGCTCGGCGCCGGTTTTACGTACAACGTTGGGAGGCTTGTTTCCGCTGCGGGCACGCTGCTTGCGCTCATCGCGGGCGACAGCCTCGGGACGGCACAAGGCGTCTCGCACGCGCTCTGGTGGATCGGGTTGCTCTTCATTCCGGGGATGGTGGTCTGCCTGTTCCTTCCCGAGCCGCCCCGGGACGACGCGCCAGTCGCGACGTAGCCTTGCCGGCTCCTCGCAGGACCCGGAAGCCCGAATGGCAGTTTCACCTTTCAAACTCGAAGCTCTTTCTCGACTGCTCGAACAAGGGCGATACGCGCAGGTCGAGTCCGATCTGCACAAGCTCGGTCGCATCTCTCCCGGCGATCCCAACGTCGCGGCGCTCCTGACCGACCTGTTTTCACAGACCGGTCGATTCGAGCAGGCCGTGTTTTCGGCGGAGCGCCGTGCCGCTTTGCTTCCGCACGACATCGGAGCGCAGTCTGCATTGATTGAAATGCTGCTCGCGGCACAAAAGCCCGACGAGGCCATAACCCGGGCCCGTGCAGTTTTCGAAAACGCAAAGTCGAATCCGGTCGCGGCTCTCGTATATGCGACCGCGCTGCTGCACGTCGGCCGCGTGTCAGAGTGCGCTGCCGTGATTGGTGATCGGATGGCGGCAGGCATGCAGGGCGACGATCTGCGGGGCACGCGGGCGTCTGCGCTGCTGGCAATGGGGCACACCCGCGAGGCAGCGTCGGAGCTACGGTCGATCCTGAAGACGAGTCCCGGGCACCGTTCCGCCCTTAGCCTGCTCGCGACGGTGCTCAATTACGTCGCGGATGCCGACCCAGAAGAACATTTCCGGATCCACGTTGAGTACGGCAAGGAGATGGCGAAACTACAGGCGCCGCCCCGCGATCGCCCGAAGCGCGCCGACAAGCCTCCGCTCACTGTGGGAATGCTTTCCCCCGATCTTCGAGAGCATTCCGTCGCCCGATTCGTCGAACCGATCATCCGTCATGTCGATCGGGGGCATGTTCGCACGGTGCTGATCTCCATGGGGGCGCGGCCCGATGCGACGAGCGAGCGTCTGGCCACGATCGCTGATTCGTGGCGTGATCTGCGCCCGATGAGCTGGCAGCGGCTGAACGAGATCTGCATCGAAGAGAAAGTGGACGTGCTGATCGAACTCGGCGGCCACATGACCAACACGCCCTTGCCGTTCATGATCCCGCGCCTCGCGAACCTGCAGGGCAGCGCGATCGGCTATCCGAACACGACCGGGCTTCCGACCATCGACTTCCGCCTGGTCGATTCCATCACCGATCCCCCCGGCGCGAGCGATCGACTGAATACCGAAAAACTGATCCGGCTCGATCCGTGTTTCCTGTGTTTCCAGCCGCCGGAGTCGGCGCCGGATGTTTCGCCCCTTCCCGCGTCAACCAAAGGATTTATCACGTTCGGATCGTTCAATGCGTTCAGCAAACTGAACGACGAGGTCCTGGCCGACTGGTCGGAACTGCTGAAGCGTGTGCCGGCTTCGAGGCTGCATATCAAGGGTCTTGCGGCGGACGATTCCGGGACGAAAAAAGACCTGCAGGAGCGTGCGGCACGCGCGGGCATCGCACCCGATCGACTGACGGTGCTCGGCAAAGAAGCGACCACCCGCGCACATCTCGAGCGCTATTTCGATATTGACGTTGCCCTCGACACGTTTCCGTATCACGGCACGACGACAACCTGCGAGGCTCTCTGGATGGGCGTGCCGGTAGTCACGCGCACAGGAAGTACGCACGCCTCGCGGGTGGGCACGAGCCTGCTGAGCGCGGTGGGATTGCCCGAGCTGATCGGATCGGATCGCGAGGCGTATCTGCGCGCCGCCGAGTCGCTGGCGAAAGACGTCGGTTCGCTCGCTTCAATGCGGTCGACTCTGCGAGAGCGGGTCCGGTCGAGTGCGCTTTGCGACGGCCCCGCATACGCCCGGCGCTGGGAAGCAGCCTTGATCCAGGCGGCTGCCACGTTGCGCCCATCGTAATTCTTCGCCAGCGTAAACGCATGCGCAGGTCGCGTTCACGCTCCTCACGCCGTACCGTTCGCCCGTGCCCGTCAGCCCACTCAAGTATCAGCAGGCGATGCAACTGCTTCACGCGGGGCGATATGAACCCGCGATCGAGTTGCTTCAAACGCTCCAGCGAGTCGACCCGCGCGACACCAACGTCTGCAACGCGCTCGGAAAGGCCTTCGCCGAAACCGGGCGATACGAGCAGTCGGTTTATTACGTCGAGCGATGCCTTGCGCTCAATCCCGGCGATCGTGTCGCGGCGGGCAATCTGATCCACATGCTCGGCCTCGCGGGAAAGAAGAAAGAAGCCGCCGCAAAGGGAGATGAGCTCTACAAGCGCTTCGCGGCCGACCCGCACTTTGTCCTCGTGCTCGCTTCGACGCACGCCGGCCTTTCGCACTACACCAAAGCACGACAGATGCTCAACGAATTCATGCGCACCTACGGCCCGGTCCCGGCCATGGTGCGGTACGACGGCAGCATCCTGCTGAATCTCGGCATGCTGCGCGAAGCGGAAGCGGCGTATCGCGAGTCGCTGCGCATGGCCCCGGACGAGCCGACGACCATCGGGCTCCTTGCCGCGACTTTGAACTATGTGCCTTGGGCCGATCGCGCCGAGAATTTCAATCTGCACCGGATGTTCGGCCGCAGTACGGAATCGGGACACGCGCCGGTCGATCCGCTCTCGTTCACCAACGACCCGAACCCGGAAAGACCGATCCGCGTCGCGATCATCTCGCCCGATTTTCGCGAGCACCCGGTTGCCCGGTTTGTCGAGGCGATCCTGCGTTTTCGAGATAAACAGTCGATGCACCTGACCGGCGTCTTCATGTATCCGACCGACGACGACGTCACCGCCGAGCTTCGCGCGCTCTGCGACGGCTGGCGAACGATTCGCACCAGCAAGCCGGGCGTCATCGCCGAGATCGTCCGCGAAGAAAAGCCTGATGTACTGGTCGAGTTCAGCGGCCTGACCGCAAATTCGCCTCTCTTCTCGATGTCCCCGCGCCTCGCGCCCGTGCAGGTAAGTGCCATCGGGTATCCGCACACAACCGGCATGAGCGTGATCGATTACCGCATCGTCGATTCGTTCACCGATCCGGCACCCGACGCGGACCGCTTCGCGACCGAGAAACTCGTCCGACTCGACCCGTGTTTCGTCTGCTACACGCCCCGGAATCTGCCGCCGGTCGGACCAGCGCCGTCCAAAGCAAGCGGTTTTATCACTTTCGGCACGTTCAACAAAATCACCAAGTACACGGACGAGGCATTTGTACTTTGGTCGCGGATCCTGGCGCGCGTGCCCGATTCGCGCCTGCTCATCAAGACCGCCGCGCTCGACGGAGCTGATGTACGCGAGAACATGTTCCTGCGGCTGGAAAAGAGCGGGATCTCAAGAGATCGCGTTGAACTCGCCGGACTCCAGGACAAGGCGCAGGATCACCTTCGAATGTATGACCGCGTTGATATCGCGCTCGACACCTTCCCGTACAACGGCACAACAACGACCTGCGAAGCCCTCGCGATGGGAGTCCCGGTCGTCGCGATCGAAGGTGTTTCGCACGCGGGACGTGTGGGTATGAGTCTGCTCCACGCTGCGGGATTCACCGAGTACCTTGCGAAAACAGATGAGGAGTACGTCGAGAAGGCCGTTGCGCTCGCATCTGAAATTCCTGATCGTGCTTCGGTCCGCGCCCGGCTTCTCGGGTCGGTGCTCTGCGATGGCAAGGCATACGCATCTCGTTGGGGCGGCGCTGTTCGCGTCATGTGGCGCGAGTGGTGTGCCCGCCGCGGCTCAAAGTCTGCTTCGCGCTGAGCCGGAGGTGACCGACGTGTCCGATATTCGCCCGAAGTACCAGCAGGCGATCGAGCTGATCAACCGAGGCAGATCAGCAGATGGCCGCGTGCTTCTCGAGGCAGTCCGCGCCGCCGACCCATCGGATTCGCAGGCAATCTTCGCGCTCGCCAAACTCGATGCCGAGGAACGCCAGTTTGACCGGGCGATCGCTCAGTTCGAGTCGTTGCTTTCGCACGCGGCGCTCGGCCTGTCTTCCGCGACGATGATCGTTCATGTTCTCTCGTTGGCCGGTCGGCACAACGAAGCGATTCGACGCGCCGCCGGCTTCCGGAAGATCTTTCCAGCCGATGCCGGCCTCGCCCAGATGTCCGCCGCGGCACACTCCTCCATCCAGGACTTCGAGGGTGCCGAGCAGGTGCTGCGCGAGCAGCTCGACGCATTGTCAAACCCCGACGTCATCGCGGCACACTCTTCCGCGCTGCTCAATCTCGGGCGCTCACGCGATGCAATGGCCGAATTGAAAACCGCACTTGCAAGATTCCCGGGCGATGTCGGCTGCCTGGCCGGACTCGCCAGCGCAACCAACTACGTGACGACTTCCCGTGAGGAAGGGTTCAAGATTCACAGCGCGCTCGCCCGCCTGATCGAGTTCGCTGTCCCCGTGATCGATCCGCTTTCGTACGACAACCCGCCCGAACCCGAGCGTCCGCTTCGCATCGCGATTCTCTCGTTCGATTTTCGCGCACACTCCGTGGCGTATTTCGTCGAAGCGATTCTCCGTTTCCACGATCGCTCCCGCTACCACATTACCGCGTTCTCAACTTCACCAACCGAAGACGACGTAACCGAGCGGCTCCGCGGGCTCGCGGACAATTGGAAAAGAAACGTCTCCGGGTCGCCCCGCCTGCTCGCGAGGGAAGTCTGGGCGGAAAAGGCCGACGTGGTCATCGAACTCGGGGGCCTCACCGGAGGTTCCGCGCTGCCCGCGCTCGTGCCGCAGGTCGCCCCGGTTCAGATCACGGCGATCGGCTACCCCAACACCACCGGTTTCCGCACGATTCAGTATCGACTTGTTGATTCACTCACCGATCCTCCCGGCGACGCCGACAAATTCTCGACCGAACAACTCGTGCGCCTCGATCCGTGCTTCCTTTGTTTCACGCCTCGCGTGGAGCGAACGCCCGCGCTTGCGCGGGCCAGCGAACGCGTGATCTTCGGCAGTTTCAACAAGATCAATAAGTACTCCGACGAGTGCCTGCAAGCCTGGGCGGAAATTCTGCGCCGTGTACCTGGCTCGAAGCTGTTGCTCAAGTGTGCAGCGCTCGACGCTGTTTCGGCTCGCGAATTCCTGTTGCAGCGCCTTGCCTCTGCCGGGGCGCCGATCGACCGTGTCGAATTACTTGGGAAGCAGGACGCAGAGGCCGATCACCTCGCAATGTATGACCGGATCGACATCGCGCTCGACACTTTTCCGTACAACGGCACGACTACAACCTGCGAGGCGATGATGATGGGCGTTCCCGTCGTTGCCCTGGAAGGCTCGACACACGCGGGCCGTGTCGGACTCAGCCTGTTGTCGGCCGCGGGCTTTCCGGAACTCGTCGCGACATCTCGAGACGGCTATGTACAGAGTGCGATCGACTGCGCCGCGCGCGTGCAAACGCTTCGTGCCGTACGCTCCGATCGATCCAAGAAAATGCTCGCGTCCCCGCTTTGTGACGGACCCGCCTACGCCGCTCGCTGGGAAGCAGCCATCAGGCAGATGTGGCGGACGTGGTGCGAGCGGAAGCAGAATCAATCTTCGTCTTCCGCACGCCACTGAAGACGAGCGCCGGCGGGATGTTCAGCCACACACTGCTCGAGCGGCCCATCTGATCGAAATACTTCGGGAGCTTGGCGTGGAATCGCCGGCCCGCTGTGGTGTACAGCCCGACGCGATAGCCGAACATCACGAATTTGCCGCCCGGCTTGAGGGCGCGAAGCGTCGCCTGAAGAATCCGGTCCTGCAGTTCATCCGGAAAGCTGGCCCAGGGCAGGCCGCTGACGACGGCGTCGAGGCTTTCGAGCCCTTCGCGCCGCATGAGTTGATCCACGATTTCTGCGCTCTCTTCGTACAGCTTCACCTGCGGAAGCCTCTCGCGGCAGATCTTCGCCAGGTCCGCGCTGCGTTCGATGGCGAAGAACTTGGTTCCCGGCTTCATCCGTGCCAGCAATTCCTTAGTGACAACGCCCGTGCCCGGCCCGTACTCCACCAGCGAGTTGATCTTCGAGAAGTCGAGTTGGTTTGCGATGCTTTTGGCAAGCCCGGGCGAGCTTGCCGCGACCGCGCCCATGCGTCCGGGGTTCGAGATGAACTCGGCCAGGAACTTCGCGTGCGCAGTCAGCGCAGCTGAAACACCCGGTCTACGGGGTTCGACCATCCGGTGGCCCGGCGCCCTTCCGTTTGGATGAGTTTGAGAGCCGGCGTGACCGTTGAGGTGCGAGCCGTGCGGATGAGAGTTGCTCGATGAATTCAAGGTGTGAGTCCGGCGTCTTGGCGCGAGAAATTCAACAGCAAGACTAGGCGTGAAAGAGTGGGCCCGAGAGCGCCAAATATCCTGATGAAACGCCCGTTACATGCCCCTCACACGCCTTTTGATCGCCCGCCGCCGTCGCGCTCGCCCGTCGTTGCCGAGGGATCGATCGCCGCGAGCGGATCGGCCGGCACCAGCATGCGGAAAATCGAACCTTTTCCTTCGTCACTCTCGATGATCAGGAGCCCGCCGTGGTCTTCGGCGACTCGCTTTGCGACCGGCAGGCCAAGTCCGGTGCCGCGAAGTCCCTTGGTTGTATTGAACGGCTCGAAGACCCACGCCTGCTTCGCCTTGGCGATGCCCGGACCGTTGTCGATGACCTCAAGCGTCGCCCAAAGCGCGCCGGATTGCGTTGCCGCGGACGCCGCGTTTGGTCTGAAATCCGACGGCACCGAGCCGGGCGGAGCCATCGCGTAGCCCGAGCGAATCGTGACCACCCCTTTTTCGGGTTCGACGGCTTCGACCGCGTTGGTCAGCAGGTTGAGTAGGGCCTGATGCATCAGCCCCGGGTCGATCGCAATCGGCGGCATCTCCGGATCGATGTCCACGATGACCGCCACGTTCTTCGCGTCGGCCGCGCCTTTCAGCAACTCGAGGCAGTCGTCCACCAGCTGCTGCACCTTGGTCAGTTCCACTTCGGGCTTGCGGTGGCGCGAGTATGCCAGCATGTTGCTCGTCAGGCTGCTGATGCGATCGAGGTTTCGCTTGAAAATGTCCCAGCCGCCTTTGGCAATCTTGAGATCGTCCTTCTTCAGCCCAAGCTCGACAACGTCGGCGCCGCCTCGGATTCCCTGAAGGATGTTCTTGATGGAGTGCGAGAGGCTGGCCACAGTTTCGCCCACTGCCGCGAGCCGCTCGGTTCGAAGGCGACGCGCGTATCCCTCGGCGTTTGCGAGCGCAAGGCCGGTGTGCTGGCCGACTGCGTTCATGAGTGCGAGCTGTTCCGCTGTGAACGTGTAATTCGCCAGCGTGCTGTCGATGTAGATCGCGCCGAAGGTGGTGCCTCTGAAGCTGATCGGGGCGCAAATCGCCGAGCGAACGTGCATTCGCTGCACGCTGTCGCCTGCCTGAAAGCGTGGATCGTTCATCGCGTTACTCGAGAGCACGCCCTCGGCTTTCTTGATCACATGCTGCAGAATTGTCCGCGGCACGTGAATCCGCGCATCTTCTTCGCTCGCCGGCGCAGTTCGATACTTCACCACCGCGGGCCGCGATTTTTCAATCTCGCCGGTCTTGGTCAGCACGATGAAGCCGCGCTCGGGCTTGAACTCACGGAAAACCATTTCCATCACCGACTTCAGCAACTCCGTCCGATCGGTCAACTGACTTGTCAGACTCGTAAGTTGATAGATGACCCGAAGGTGTGCCGCGGCAGCCGCCCGGGGCTCGGGCTCCGCCATCACCAGCGATTCCTCATTCGGATTCGCGCGCGACCTCGGACTCAGAACGTCGCCGGCAAGCGTGTGCTCGATCGAAGCCTCGACCTGACCCGGCTTGGCGAGCTTCACAATCTCCGGATCGCTCGTCTCGGTGTAACCAAACACCATAAGCGTCGCGCCCACGCGAATCTGATCGCCCGAGCGCAGGCGCACCCTGTCCTTGATCCGATCGGCGTTGATGTACGTGCCGTTCTGCGATTGCAGGTCGCGGATGTACCACGCGCCCGTGTCCGGCGTCATTTCCGCGTGCCGACGGCTCACCGTCGTGTCCGTCAGCGGCAATGCCTCGCCCGACCGCCCGATGAGCTGAGGCTCGTTGTCGGGAAGCTGGAAGGTGCGCCCCTTGTCAGGGCCTTGGATCACCGTGAGGATGAGCACAGAGCAAGTGTACGAATTGCCGCGGGGCTGGATGCCTTCTGCCGCGCTGTTACGCTGGATTCATGGACCGCACCCACATCGCCAGTTATCTCGCCCAGGCCGACGAACTCAAGTCCTGGATCGCGGGCCTGACCCGGGATCAACTGAACTCGCACCCCTTGCCGGGCACCTGGAGCATCCAGCAGGTGGTTTTCCACACGCTCGACAGCGACCTGGTCGCCAGCGATCGAATGAAGCGGATCATCGCCATGGATCTGCCGCTGCTCATGAACTACGACGAATCGCGCTACGCCGGTCTGCTCTTTTACGACAAGCGCGATGCTTCGAAGGTGTGCGACATGTTTGCCGCGAACCGGCGCTACACCGCAGAGCTCCTCGCGATGCTTCCCGATGACGCCTTCGAGCGCGCCGGCGTCCACAGTGTGCGAGGCCTCGTCACGCTTTCACAGCTGATCACCGACTACGTCGAGCACGTGATCCATCACCGCAAATTTGTGGTGGCGAAGCGTCAGGCGCTGGGGAAGCCGCTCGCAACGTAACGGCCCCTCCGAATTTGCTCATTTGCCATTTGTCGATTTGCGATTTTCCTCTCACCCCGTCCCGTACATCCGATCACCCGCATCACCCAGCCCGGGTGTGATGTATCCCTTCTCCGTCAACTGCCGATCAAGCGCCGCCGTGTAGACCATCACGTCCGGATGATCCTTCAGCAGACGCTTCACGCCTTCGGGCGCCGCGACGAGGCAGATCATTCGAAGATCTTTCGCGCCGGCATCGCGAAGCATCGTTATGGCCGATGACGCCGAGCCGCCGGTTGCCAGCATCGGATCGACGAGCAATACCGGTCCCGCGGCAAGGTCCTTGGGCAACTTGTTCAAATACGCCACCGGCTCGAGAGTTTCGTGATCCCGCGCGATCCCCAGATGCCCAACGCGAGCTTCAGGCATGACGTAGAGAATGCCCTCAATCATTCCGAGGCCCGAACGCAAGATCGGAACCACCGTGATGTTTGCACTAAGACGTCTTGCTTCGGTGACTTCGAGCGGAGTTCGTACGTTGACGGGCGAAACCGGAAAACTGCGTGTGACCTCGAAGACCATCAGCCCCGCAATCTGCGCGAGCAGGCCACGAAAAGATCTGTGGCCAGTCGCCTCTTCACGGATGTACGACATCTTGTGCTGAATGAGCGGATGGTCGAAGACGACGAGATTGGAAAAGGTGGGGTGCTGCGAAGGCATGCAGGCAGGATACCGGGCGGCAGACTCCTGCGAAACTTAGTGGCGGCCGCAACGGAACTGGGATGCCGAACGAACAGTTCTCGCGAATCGGGAGGGCATCAGTGAACGCAAACAAACGCGGATTGATAGCGGGAATGGTGTTTGTCATGCCTTGGCTTTATGCGGGTCCGGTGAACACGGGCGATCCCATCGGGCCGCCCACGACGCTACCAACGCCCGATTCGCGCCTCGATGAGATCATCAAGGAGAAACCGCCGAGCGAACCCGCGCCATTCTGGGCGAGTCAATGGTCTGGTGTATATGCGGATGTCAACGCCTCGACCACATTGGAACGACTCGAGGTGACTGCAAACAGCGTGGTCTATCACTCGCAGGGTTGTTTCCACAACTTCACCGAGCGAAGCCGAATTGTCGGCGTCACCAAGGACGGGTTGTGCCTAGTCGAAGACAAACCGCACGAGGAGGACGGAGAGGCGCTCGATCGCTTCCTCGGCAGCGAACTCGTTTTTTTCCGATGGGATAATGCACAGTTTTGTGCGACGCGGTTTGCGCTCATTCGGCGGATTCATTCGCATAATTTCCGAGTTACTTCCTGGTACGAACCGTCCTTGCTTAGGAAAGTGAATGCGAACGATCCGTCCGTCGATTGGACCCCAAGGGAGATTCCAGATTTTCCAAAGGATCTCCAGCGGTTTCTTCGAACGACGCCGCTGACAATTTCGATCACGGAGTTTGGCCCGTTCGAAGGTTCAGAGCAACGCACGGAACAATGCGGCGTGAGCGAAGTCCAATGGACAATGCGATGCGTGGTCAACGACGGCGAGATGCCAGTGGTGGGTTCAGGATTTACGCTTGCAATGGCGGCCAGTGAGTATGAGCCCGAAATTGGGCTTGTGGAAATCGAGTCAGTTCAAGACCGAGAGATCAGCGCTCGCTTGCGCGCCTCCAAGAGGCCTGCCAATCTTCAGATCGCTGTCGGAACACAAGTGAGCATTCAGGGTTGTGAGAACCTGAACTTGAACTTCCGTTGACCTTCGCAGGAGCCGGAGAAACTGAATCTAGAAAAGCGATAGCATCGCGGGTGAAAGTCGTTGTTCTTTTCAATCCTCGATCCGGTCGGAACAAGGCCGAGGCATACTGCCGCGCGCTTTCGGATGGATTGAAGGCCGTCGGTGTCGAGGTGGAAGAGGTCTCGACCGATTCGGGTCCGATTGATTCGCGGCTTTCAGGTGCAGGCGGAATCGTCATTCTCGGTGGAGACGGCACCGTCAATCGCGCCCTCGAAGCCTGCATTCGCGCCCGCGTTCCGATCTACCACTTCCCCTGCGGCAATCAAAACCTCTTCGCTCGCGCCTGTGGCCACACCCGCGATGTCGCAGAAGCGGTCGCGATGATTGCGGCAGGCAAAACGAAGTCGCTCGACGTCGGCGCTGTTGCCAAGGTCAACCAGCTCGATCAGGCCCGCCGCTTCGCACTCATGGTCTCTTTCGGCCCCGACGCGGCGGTGATCGATCGGCTTTGCAGTCGCCCGCGCGCTGCAAAGGGGCATTGGGCCTATCTGCGTCCGGTGCTCGCCGAGGCCCTCGAAGCCACAATCCATCCCTCCCCCGCACCCCTGAGAATCTGGGCGGATGGCAAGAAGATCGCGGACGACGCGGGCTGGCTCGTGGTCGGCGCGAACACCGCGTACGCCCTTGGCCTCGACCCGTGTGCCCAAGGCGAGGTATCCCCCGCGGGCGATGGTCTATTGGACGTCGCGTTCTTTCCCTTGAGGTTCCGGTTTGGAATCCTGCGTTGGATGGCTCGATGCAGCATGAGGACGGCCGGCCAGCACCCTGCGTCGGTTCGGTGCCGGGCCAAGGCGGTCGTCGTCGAAGGTGCCGGCCCATGGCAATTTGACGGCGACGCAGGGGGCCGATTGCTGGAGGGTGAACGGCTCAGGATCGAGTGCCTCGATAGTCCAATAACATATTTTGATCGGACATAGATCGCAATATATTTGGTTTTTGTACGTATTTTTCGGCTTCGATCGACTCTTCAGGCCGCTGTTCTGGTAAGATACCCGTTCCGATATATCCACTCAATACCTGGCTTGGAAGCCGGTGCGGCCAGACCCCGTCGGGCTTTTGGCGCGTATGGGATACTGGCGGGTGAGCGGCGGGTTGGCTGGCACGGCATGGAAGACGGCGGCAGAACTCAGATTCCAAACAGTCCGGAGGCTTCGCCCGGCAAGGCGGAGTCCCTGCGCATCGACCTCGCAGACGCAACCGGGAGACTTTCGGAACCTGCTTGCGGCTGGCTGATGGAGCGACTATGTGAAGCGCTTCCCGAAGCCTGCCGGCGCGAGAGTGGCCGAACCGGCGGCCAGGTTCGGGGCGGCGAAGTGCGGATCCGGGTCATCGCCGACGACGAGATGGCCAAGATGCACGAGGAGTACGCCGGAGTCCCCGGAACAACCGACGTGCTGACTTTTGATATGTCTGTCGACGAGGGCGATGGGGTGCCCCCTCTGGATGTGGATCTGGTGGTCTGCCTCGACGAGGCCCAGCGCCAGGCAAGCGCCCGGGGGCATGGGACGACCCCTCAACTCGAACTACTGCTATACACGCTCCATGGCGTCCTGCACTGTCTCGGGCACGACGATCACGAAGAGCCAACTTTCCGCGCGATGCACGATGCGGAGGATGCAATCCTGACGGCGATCGGGGTCGGCCCGGTCTTCGCGCGGCCCGAATTCAAACCAACTGAAGGAGGCGCGGCATGAGCCAGTTGCTTTCTTCCAATGCCTGGCTCTTTGTCGCGTTCATCTCGCTGCTGGCGACCGGAGTCTTCGGCGCGATCTTCCATTCGCTCCGCGATCTATCGCGATCGGCGCTCGAAGCAATTCTGAAGCATCGCGTAGACCACAAACGCGCGAGCCGCGTCCGGCGGATCATCGACGACCCGGACGGGCATGCCGCGGCAGTCGCGCTGGCCCGCGTGGTCTTCTCCATCATCTCGGCGACCGGTTTCCTGATGTGGATCGTCGATCACACATCGGCGCCGAATACTTCGGTCGCTGCGTTGTGGGCATGGACGATCGCGGGAATCGCCCTGACCTGCATGGTGATCTGGCTCGCGGGCACGGTTATTCCGCAGAGCGTGGCGCGGCACCTGTCCGAGCCGACGATTTACGGCTTTGCTTCGCTAATCCGCGCGATGTACGTCGTGACCTCGCCTCTTCGCATGCTGGTGGGAGGAATCGACGCGTCCGTGCGATTGCTCGCGGGTAAGGAAGAAGTCGGCGACATGGAGGCGATGCAGGCCGAACTGCTCGACGTGGTTGCCGAAGCCAAAGAAGAAGGCCAGCTCGACGAGACCGAGCAGCAGATGATCCGCGCGGTGGTCAAATTCCGCGATACAACTGTGCGCGCGATCATGACACCTCGCACGGAAATGGAAGTGCTGGAGCTGACCAACGACCTGGGCCGGATTACCTCGATGATCCGCGACGGCGGCCACAGTCGCATCCCGGTGTTTGAGGATTCGGTCGATCGCATCATCGGCGTGTTCTATATCAAGGATTTGCTCCGCTGGCTTGCGGGTGTTGGTGGCAGCCGAGGCGGGAAGACCTTCGATCTGCGAGCCCAGTTGCGCCCGGCGATTTTCGTTCCGGAATCGAAAACCATCCGCGACCTGCTCGACGAGATGCTCGAGAAGCGCGTGCACATCGCCATCGTGCTCGATGAATACGGCGGCACCGCCGGCGTCGTGACGCTCGAAGACATCGTCGAAGAATTCTTCGGCGATGTGCAGGACGAATACGAGCATCCGGAAGATGCGCCCGGCACCAAGACCGATGAGATCCGGGGCTTCGCGGAACTCGATGCCCGCGCGTATATCTCGGATGCAAACGTGGCGCTCGCTCCGCTTGGTCTCTCGATTCCCGAGAGCGAGGATTTCAGCACAGTCGGCGGATATATCACGGTCACGGCCGGACGAATCCCCGAGACGGGCGAACGCCTCGAAGTTCCCGCGGGGGGCGTCCCGATGCTTGTCAGCGTACTCGAATCAGAGCCGACGCGACTTGTGCGGGTGCGACTCGAACCCGCGCCGGAAAAAGCACCACCCGCTGCCGACGGAGTCATCGCGGACCCGATCGTTGTGCCGGCGAGTCACAACGGTTCGGGGCTCGCGCCGGCACAGCGGTGAGATTTACGACCCGTGGAGCGGTGGCTAGGAAGTTCAGTTTGTCTTCTTTGAATGCGACGAAGTCGGTGGTGTGCTCAGAAGTTCCACCGCACGATTCAGTTGCGGATCTCTGCCAACCGAATAAGGGATCGGCCGCTCGACGCGGACATCGGGTTCGATTCCGTGCCCTTCGAGTATTTGCCCTTCCACTCGCACATCCGAAACCGCGACCATGAGGAGCGAGCCGTCCGAAAGGATGAACGAACTCCCTCCAAGGACGGCGCCCCGTGTCGTGGTTCCGACGAGCGTGGCTCGGTGACGAGCTTTAAATGCGTAGGCGAGGATCTCCTTGCCGCTGCGCGAATCGGAGTCGATGAGCACAACCATGGGCTTGTCCCAGGTTTGAGATTCTGATTTCGAGTTCCATTCTGAATTTCGCATGCGAAAGTCGACATCGGGCGCGAGGGATCCGAAGAGGTTCATGTATTCCGCTTGTGCGCCGCCCCAGCCGCCACGCAGATCGAGAATAAGAGCATCGCATTCTGCGAGCGGACCGGCCAGCAAAGCGGCAAGCTGCTTCTGATACGACTCGCTCGCGTACGAGCGGACTCGCACGTATCCGATTTTCTTCTCGCCATCTTCAACGACCTGCGCGCTCTGTTTCATTGCGCGAAGAAACATCGAGCGGGGCTGTAGCCGCTTCGGGACAACGACAACGTCAGTCGTCGGGCCGTCTTTGTCGCGGCGAATCTTCACCGTGACCTCCTGATCCGCCTTGCCGCAGAACGCGTCGATGTCGGACCACCGTTCGCCGTTCACGCTGATCAGTTCATCGCCCACCATGATGCCGGCGCTTGCAGCCGGCGCGCCGTCGTAGACATCGATGGCGAAGACTTTACCGTCGATTGTCCTGCTGACGACCCCAATACCGACGTATCGCACGCGGCCATCATCGAACCTGCCACGCGAAAGATTCTCGGGCACGCCTTCCGGAAAGAAAACGTCGAGCAATTCCCAATATTCGCGCTGCGAAGGGATGAAGTGATAGGTGTGCGATGCACCGAGTCGTTTGAGCGCGCGGTTGATCACTTCGGAGTTCTGTTCCGGCGTGGAGGCGGCCTTGGCGTCGGGAAGCAGTTCGTCGCGGACGGCGGACCAATCGACGCCTCGCATGTCCTTGTCGTAGAAGCTGCGCTGCACGCGTTTCCAGGCTTCGAGAAAAAGCCGCTCATCCGCGAGGCAGTTTGGTGAGAGCAAGAGAGCAAGCAACATCACGGCGCGGAGTTTGGGCATGTGCACCTCGTTGCTAGACCGATGCGCGAAACGCAATATTCCGGCAGTACGAACTCCAAGTACACTTCCCAAATGCGAGCGCAAGACTATCTGGCAGAGACCGTTCTAGGCAGCCGCGACAACTTCTTCCGGTACATGGTGGGCTTTGAAGAGGCGGACCGGATCCGCACGGCGCCCGGCCTTCCGAACCACGCGGCATGGTGCATGGGGCACTGCGCACTTGTGATGCATCGGATTGCCGAGAAGCTTGGCGCGGGCGGGCTGCCCGATGCGGATTTCATTGTCGGAGCCGGTCGAGGCGATGCGCAGAAGTACGGGACGGAATCCGTTGCATTTGGAAGTGATCCGGCGGTCGAGAGCGACGCGTTTCCGACGTTGGTGCGATGCCGCGAGATCTTTTCGAGCGCGGCGGAGCACCTTGCTGCAGCAATCCGCTCACTTTCGGACGTGCAGCTCAACGAAACTGTTCAGTTTTTCCCGAAGTACGCCGCGCCGGCATCGCACATTGTCGCACGCATGGCATTTCACAACGGTTTTCATGCGGGACAAGTGGCGGATCTACGTCGCGCGCTCGGGATGAAATCGATCTTCGCGTGACGGCGTTGTGTGCTGCCTTTGCCGTAGGACGTGCGGCCGGCTCAACCGCCAATTGCGCGGCCTGCCTCGTCGAGCAATTCATTCGCTATCGCGACGGTGGGGGCCTCGGCGATCAGGCGCATGATTGGTTCGGTGTTGCTGCCTCTCACATGCAGCCAGGCTCGCTTGCTTTCGATATCGACGCGAACGCCGTCCTGAAGATCGAGGCGGTCTTTGGCAAAGTGCTTCGCAACCTTGTCCGCAGCGATTTTGGCCTGCGAGGTATCGGTGAGATCGACCTTGCGTTTCACGATCGAATACGCCGGGATGCTGTCCGCGATCTGCGAGAGCGGCTTGCCAAGCATCTTGATGAGTCCGATTGTGAGAGCCATCGCAGCAAGCGAATCGCGGACATAGGTGACGCGGGGCCAGATCACTCCTCCGTTGCCTTCGCCTCCAACGATCGCCTGTGATTTCTTCATCGCAGTGACGACGTTTGCTTCGCCCACCGCGGTACGCAGGACTGTGCAGCCGTACCGCGCAGCAATATCTTCGATCATGCGGCTTGTTGACAGATTGGTCGCGAGCGTGCGCCCTTGTGTCTTCTCGCCGGCTCGCTTCATGGATTCAAGAATTGCCAGCGTGCCGAGAACAAGCGTGAACTCCTCGCCGATGTAGCGGCCCTTGTCGTCGATGAGCGCGAGGCGATCGGCATCCGGATCCTGCGCGAAGCCTGCGGCACATCCGTTTTGCTTCACCGCGTCACAAAGGCCACCGGGGGCCGAAAGGTTCTCGAGCGTTGGTTCGGGTGGATGTGGGAAGAGACCGGTCGTTTCGTTGCCGAGATGGCAGAACTCATCAACGCCCAGCGCTTCGAGCAATTGCTGACAGCCCTGCACGCCCGACGCATTCACCGAGTCTGCGGCAATCTTCAAACCTTCCCCGAGGCCCGGAGCATCGTCGGTTAGACCGACCTCTTCAATCGCTTGCAGAACGCGTGCGACGTGATGCGAGTCTGCTTCGGCGTATGTGTTCACGCTTCCGACCTTGTCCCACTCAACAAAGGACGGCGAGTTCGCTCGGAAGCGCTCGACGATCTTGGCCGCGAGCGATGCTTCTGGTGCGCATGCCGCGGAACCGAAAGAGTCGCGATTGTCGGCGAGCAGGCACTTCATGCCGTTCCACTGCTGCGGATTGTGGCTTGCGGTGAGGACCATTCCGGCAACCAATCCCTTTGATTTGCCCGCGATCGAATCGGTTGCAATCGCAACGGTGGGCGTCATGGCGACACCGATGTCGATCACGTTCACTCCCGCGCCTGTGAGTCCCGCGAGTGCGGCGTTGTGCAGCATCGCGTTGCCGGCGCGCCCGTCTCGACCGAGTACGACCGTCGGTGTGCTGCCACCGGAGCGCTCGCGGAGGAATGCGCCGTAGCAGCCGGCGAAGCGGGCTGCGACTTCGGGTGTGAGCGAGTGGCCCACGATGCCGCGGAGGCCGGAAACGGAAAGCATGAGCGGCGCGGTGGATTGAGAGTTGGTCATGTTGGATTCTGGTGGAGTGGCGGAAAAATGGGCGAGAACCGAGAGCGGACCCTAAAAGCGCAATTCCTGAACCAAACGCGCTGCAAACGGAACATTCAAGTTCCGAAAACAACGAGCGTAGGGTTTGGATGGTTCGCGGGCATGCCGATCTGAAGAGGTCGAATCGGCTCGAAATCGGCGTTGTCGGTCGTTTTCAGCGTGGCGAGCGGGTTTCGGGCATCGCACTGGAGAGAGTGTTCCATCTAGGATCGCGGATGTACGAGATTACCGTTCAAACCGAATTCTGCGCGGGTCACTCGCTGGTCATTGGCGGGCAGCGGGAGAAGCTGCACGGCCATAACTGGAAAGTGAAGGCGGTGATCGCGGGCGGTTCGCTGGATCACGACGGCCTGCTCTGCGATTTTCACACGTGCGAAGAAGTGCTTCAGGAAATCTGCGAGCCTTTTCACAACGAGAATCTCGACGATCGCGAGCCGTTCGTCAAGGGCGTCAATCCGTCGGCGGAGCATGTGGCGCGGTACATCGCGACGGAGATGGCATCGCGTCTTGATGAGGCATTGAAGCCGCATGCGCGCGTTCAGAGCGTCAGCGTGACCGAAGCCCCGGGCTGCATCGCGACGTATCGCGTGGAGAAGTCGTGACACAGGCCGAATCTAATTTCGTGAAACCCGATTCTGTGCCCGGAGCGACTCCGCTGCCCCCGCCCCTTCTCATTTCCGGAACGCCTGAAGGCACCGAGCCGACGTGGGAAGGCCCGCGTTTTTTCAATCGCGATCTCTCGTGGCTCGAGTTCAACCGGCGCGTGCTGCGTCAGGCGGCTGATCAGCGCGTGCCTCTGCTTGAGCGGATGAAGTTCCTCGCGATCTTCACGAGCAACCTCGACGAGTTCTTCATGAAGCGCGTCGGCCTCCTGCGCCGCTTGATGCAGAGCGAGCCGGATTCATTGAGCCACGACGGGATGACGCCCCGGCAGCAGTTGGTCGCGATCCGCGCTGTCGTGAGCGAGTTGATGGCGGAGCAGGGCCAGATCTATTCGAATGAAGTACTGCCTGCACTCACGGCTGCGGATATTCACATTGTCAGCTACAAGGACCTGCCGCCGCGCGATCGTCGGTATGTTGACGAGTGGTATCGCGCGCACATCTTCGCTTCGTTGACGCCGCTTGCCGTGGACTCAGGGCACAAATTCCCGTTCATCTCGAACTTGTCAGACAACATCAGCGTGCTGGCTTCGCCGCCGCCTCGGGTTGGCCACCAGGCGACGCTTCCGGGTGTGGACGATGACGAACCGCGGTTTGCGCGGGTGAAGATTCCTGTGGGTGCTGGCGTGCGGCGGTTTGTCCCGATCCCGACGCGACCGGGCGCTCGCGCCGGGAAGCGTGCGGATCGATTTGTTCCGCTACTGGATGTGATCAGCCACAATCTCGCCGATCTGTTCCCCGGCGTGCGGATTCTTGAACAGGCGGCGTTCCGCGTGACGCGTTCGGCGGGCGTGCAGCGCGACGATGTGATCGAAATGGGCACCGGCTCGTTAATGCGCTCGGTCGAAGAGGACCTGAAGCAGCGTCGATTCGCCCGCGCGGTTCGCCTCGAACTCGATTCGCGGGCGAGCCAGGAGCTGCGTCAGTGGCTGCTCGACAAGTTGAGCCTTGTGCCGCAGGATGTGTATGAGCATCCGGCGATCGACTTTGCTTCGCTGTTCGAGATTGCGGAAGTGGATCGTCCGGACCTCAAGGAGCGTCCGTATCGTCCGGTGATTCCGATGCGGTTTGCATCGGCGATGAAGGGAAGTGCTGCGGGCGTGCTTGGCGCACCGAGCGGGCCGGGGACCGGTGAATCCGCCGCGGCGAACTTCTTCGCGGCGATCCGCAAACAGGATGTGCTGGTGCACCATCCGTACGAGAGCTTTAAGCACTCGGTGGAACGGTTCATTGCGGCGGCCGCGGGTGACCCGGATGTGGTTGCGATCAAGCAGACCCTGTATCGCACAACGCCCGACTCGCCGTTTGTCGAGAATTTGATTCGTGCCGCGGAAAGCGGCAAGCAGGTCGCGTGCTTGGTCGAACTGCGGGCGCGGTTTGATGAAGGTCGCAACGTGCGGTTTGCGCGGCAGCTTGAAAAGGCCGGCGTGCACGTGGCGTACGGCGTCGCGGGATTGAAGACGCACTGCAAGACTTCGCTCGTGGTTCGTCACGAACGCACGGGCCTGCGCTGCTACGCGCACCTTGGAACGGGCAACTACCACCCGAAGACGGCGCAGTTGTATACGGACGTCGGACTCTTCACGTGCGATCCGGAGATCACGAGCGATCTCGTTACGCTTTTCAATTACCTGACGGGGATTTCTGCGCCGCAGAACTACTCGCACCTGCTCGTCGCGCCGTTCACGATGCGTCAGCGATTCAACTACCTGATCGATCGCGAGATGGAATATGCGCGCCGGGGTCAGCCCTGCGGCATCACCGCCAAGGTCAACGCGATGGAAGACCGCGAAGTCGCGGAGAAGCTCTATCAGGCTTCGCGAGCGGGCGTTCCCATCACACTGATCGTGCGCGGTTTCTGCTGCCTCCGTCCGGGCGTGCCGGGGTTGTCAGAGAACATCAAGGTCGTCAGCGTCATCGGGCGCTTCCTCGAACACTCGCGCATCTTCCACTTCCAGAGCGGCGTCGCCGACCCGCTGGATGGCGAATGGCTGATTAGCAGCGCCGATTGGATGTACCGCAACCTGTCAAACCGGGTTGAAGTGGCCGTGCCGATTCGAGATCGCGATGCGCGGCGCAAGATGAACCGCATCTTTGAAGTCGCGCTGCTCGATCAGCGGAACGCTTGGGACCTTCAGCCGGATGGAACGTACATTCAGCGCAAGGCGAGCGAAGATGCGGAGCCGGATTCGCCGCAGGCGTCGGGTACGTTCAATACACTCATGTGGGAAGCGGGCGGACAGTAGAGGGCACGCGGAGCGCGGAACTCGGAGTGCGGAGCGGGGAGTTGATTTCGGTGGGGCCGAAAACATGACCTACCGGGCGAACGAGCCAAGATCATTCCATGCGTACGCCGTCTGGGGATACGCATTTTCTCCCAGCGTGAGCGGGCTGTTCCCGACGGGTTTGCCCCCGAGCGATTCGTAGAACGCGATGGCTGGCTTGTTGTTGCTCAACACCCAGAGCACGACTGAATCATGGCCGAGCCGCAATCCTGCGCGGGCGTACTCCGTGAACAGTGCGCGCCCGACGCCGCTTCGATGAAGGTCGTGCGCGACGTGGATTCCAAAGAGTTCAAAGGGATACGTCGAAACGATCTCGGGAGGAACGGTGTCGCCAGACGCGGACTTGTCGCGGGTGGGCCCGCCTCGAACCATGCCGACGACTGGATTGGCGCGCCCAAAGGCCTCCGCAATGAAGAAAGGCATGCCGGTGGATGCATGATTGCCGCTGGCGTCGAAGTGGCGGCCGTGATAGCCGGCAATCCCTTCTGGTGAGAGCTGCGCGAGGAACGACTGATCGAGAATGTCGGAATAGACCTTCATCCAGCAGGCGTGTTGCATGGCCCCGACGCCGGGCATGTCGGCGGGTTTGGCTGGTCGGACCGTGAAAGGCAATCTCATAGCGCCAGTTTACCTCATTTGTGTACGATCCTTCTGAACGCAGATTTCGTAAGCTGGGATCATGGTCGAAACCATCTACATGGTTGCGGGTTGGGTGATGCTTTGTGGAGGCATCGTCATCGCGTGGTGGTGGGGATGGCGCGACACGGGCAAGGGCGGCCGCCGGTGCCCGAAATGCTGGTACGACATGCGGGCGACGGCGGGGATGAAGTGTCCGGAATGCGGGCGCGAGTCGAAGACAGAGAAACAACTGCATCGGTCGAATCGCAGGTGGCGGTACGTGCTGGTGGGGCTTTTGGGTGTGCTGGCGGCGTATCCGCTCTCGCGCGTTCCTCGGGTCCAGAAGGATGGGATTGCGGGGCTGCTGCCGCGGATTGTAATTTTGGCGGCGTGGCCGGAACTAGTTTCTCCGAAGAATTTTGACTCGACGAATCTGAGATGGTGGCAATACAACCCGAATGCTGCGCAACGCGCGTTTGACAGTGCGCTCCAATCGGATTTGTCTACCTTCGAAACCCGGGCGATAGTCTCGAGCAGCATTCGTGCAGCGAAGGGGTCTGGGTATTTTGCGCGAGTGGGGCAGGAGGCTTTGCGATTCCTCGGGCCGGAGATGGGAGCCGACGGAGCGCGCGAGATTGTGGATCTGTGGCGAGTGGGGAAGCTGAGGAATAGGGGTCCCGGTTCTGGCTCATGCGTGTTCATGGAACTGCCCGAGAGCGGCAGGGCTTTTCTTGATGAAGTCATCGCGTTGGTGCACAAAGACCCGAGCTACCTGGGGCGAGAGCCGTTCATTGTCGAGTGGGTGCTGGCGCAGCGCGGGACGATCGCGGAGATCATCGGACCGCTGGATGTGGTGCTGTCACATGCGGATATGAACGACGCGAGCAATTTCTATCTTCAGCTGGGAACCTTGCCGCTCCCTGCTGAGGACGCCGCGAAGACTGCGAGGATGTTCCGATTCGAAAAGAAAATGGGACAGATGCAGTTGAGCACGACCCTGCCCCGGTCTGGCGCTGCGAGCCGGTTTATTGCGGACTATCGAGAAGCGCTGACGGAGCCGGAGGGAAATCGGGTTTCGGCGGCGCTGGTCGGCGCGGCACTGGCCGGACCCGCGCTCAGCGAGTTGCAACCGGAATTTGAAGCGTTGCTTCAGAACGCAAACGAAGGCGTTCGGTTTCAGGCGCGGGTGGCATTGGCCATGATCACGGGCCGACCGGAAGATGTCGAAGCGGAAGTGCTGGATGTGATTCTGAATGAGAATTGGCGGGTGATGGGCTCCGTCGCGCCCGGAAGTAAGATCGCCGGGAGCGAGCTCGTCGCGCACGCCCGAAAGAGCACGGCGGTGGCAGCAATGTGCTCCGGAGCATGGCCGCCTGATGTTGCATGCGGAGCGCTGATCGAGGCAGCCAGAGACATCGACTCAAGCGGACTGTTGTTCACGAGGCAACAGGCGATCATGTTCATTTTAATGAATGCAGAGCAAACCCGAAAGCACGCGGACGCGCTCAATGAGGCCCTTGTACGGAATCAAATGTTGGCGACGCTTGTTGGGCGAAAGGTACATATGTATCCGGCGGCGGACGCGATCGCGCCGGGGTTGGAGCGGGCGGCGGAAGCGTCTACTTCGCCGTTCCAGAAGCGGGTTTTGCGGGGTCAGGCGAGGGAAGCGAGAAATAAGGCGAAGGCGCCAGTGAACCCATGAGCGAGTACGTGTTCATCGCCTTCGGCTGGTTGCTGCTGTCTGGCGGCGTGTTTATTGCGTGGCGGTGGGGGTGGCGGGACGCCGGACAAAAAACTCGCCGCTGCCCGAAGTGTTGGTATGACATGCGGGCGACATCGGGAATCAAGTGCCCGGAGTGCGGTCATCAACCGAAGCAGGAAAAATTACTCTTCAAACGGCGCCGGCGCATCCACTGGATCGTTGCGGGATTGGTGTTGATGCTGGCAGCTTGGCCGGTTGTGCGATGGCCTCTCTATCACGAATTGGCGAAGCGCGGGAACGGGCTGATTGCGTTTCTGCCGCGGACAGTTGTCGTCTTGACATGGCCGGCGATTCGGTGGTGGGAGACTGCGTCGTTTGAGACGCCAAAGGCGTGGTGGGCGAAGCAGGATCCGCGATCCATTCTCGATCTTGATTCCATGATTCAGAGCAAGGACTTGTGGGCCTGGCAGGAATGGCTCAAGCAGCGCGTCGCGGCAGAGGCGCTTGCGCGTTCGGAATCATCGTTAGTTCAGGATTCAGCGGCGTCGCACATTGGGTACAGCCGCCACCAGTATCCGTGGGCGGTGGATGCGGTGATGGCGGCCTATGTGAGCGAGCGACCGCCTTACAGAGTTGTCGAGGTGCGAAACAACTTGCGCGCGATCGATCCGAAATGGATCGGTCCGGTCGCTGCCGCGATTGTGCGGAACCCGCGGGAGTACCTGACAAGAGACGCCAGCGTGGTGCACTGGTTGGGCATGTCGGGGAGAAGCATGGATGACATCGCGGAAACCGTCGGTCGTTCGCGACTTGACGGCGACAGCCTCTCACAGGCGCTCAATTGCCTCGCCGAGTACAAAATCAGCAATGACAAGATCGAGTGGCTTTTGCCCAAGGTCTCGAAGCGGCGTCAAGTGAGTGGCGCGGCGCTGGCGAGATTGGCCGCGCGGCTGGGGCCGGATGGCGATCGGTGGTGGCCGTTGTACGCGATGGCGACAACCCACAACTACGTGACGGAGCGGATAGTGGGGTGTCTGTCCATCGCTCGCGTTGGCGCGAGCACGGAGAACCTTTGGGAATTGCTCGAAGCCGAACAAGGGGGAATGCACCAAGCTGGCTGCCTTGCTGCGGAGATGTCCGAGGCAATATTGACCAATGACCAGCCGCGGCTGAGTGAGTTGGTAGAAGGCGCGAGTGCCTTTCTTCATCAATTTCGCAAAAGGGACGATCGGGCAATGACCTCGATGGTTCTGGTGCGATTCGCGGAAAATGGGCTGCTGCCGCCGGAGCTTGCATTTCGGGCGCTCGATGCGGCATCCGATGGGGACGAAATGGACAACTGGTGGGATTCGATGCGAAGTTTGAGTTTATTGATGAAGTTGCAAGGTGCGAATGACCCGCGTGTGGTCGAGTTGGTCGCCAGGCGCATCGAGGCGGGGCAGTTGTCAGGGCGAATCGCTTTGGATGAATATGCGAAGCAGGGTCATGCGCCAAGGCTGATCATCGAAGCGATGAGAGAGTGGTCGAAGCAAGCGACCGGGTATGACCTTGAGCGAGTCACACAGCAATTGCGGGAGATCAAAGAGCAGCCGTAGTGGCCACTGAGAATGTCATGGCGACCGACCTCTTTTTTCAGATTGCCGCCGGAACGGTGCTGCTGTGCGGCGTGCTTGTCGCATGGCGATGGGGCTGGCGCGATGCTGGCAAGGGAACGCGGCGATGCCCGAGATGTTGGTACGACATGCGCGCGACTGCGGGGCTCAAGTGTTCGGAGTGCGGACGCGAGGCACAATCCGAGCGCAAGTTGTTTCGGAAACATCGCAAGTGGCGCTGGATGTTTGTCGGTTTTCTGATTGTCGCGGCGAGCTACCCGGTCTTCAAGTGGCCGCTCTATTTGAAAGACGGCGTGATCGGGTTTGTACCGCGGACACTCGTATTCGCTTTGCTACCCGAGATCTCAGATCAGATTCGCCTGCGTGCGCCGAGGGGAACGCCGCGCGGCATTTCCCTGGCATTGAAACTGTCGGCATCGCACGAACTTGGCCCGATTGATCGCTTTCTGCTTGCGCATTCGTTCGATCGCATGTTGCGTGCTCCGGAATTGACTGCGCAAAATGCCCGCTTCATCATGCGATCGGTTGGATTACTGGGTGACTGCGCCGAGATCGCCATGCCTCGGCTCGCGGAGCTGCTCGCAATCGACTCGTTCGCTTTCGAGGTGTGGCCGGAGCTGCGAAGTTTGCCGTATGACGAGGGGTGTCATGCGCTGGTGCCCATTTGCGTGAAGGGGGTGGTGGAGACGCCTCAGCGGATAGCTTTTTCGCCGATGCTTGAGTTGCTGCCGGCGTGGGGCGCGAGCGATGAGCAGATGCGTGCGGTGCTTCTCAGCGCTGTTGTCACCGGAGGTACATCGGTCGGAGGCCAGGCACAGAGTTATCTCTGGAGCGAGAGGCTTGCGCGAGAAGAGGATGTGGCGGATCTTGTTCGACGCGCGTTCTCGCCGGACTACACATCCATGTATGCGACCTGGTCTTTGGCATCGCTCCCCCAGACCGATGCCTCGCTCGCCCTCGCAAGGGAGCAATTGACTTCTGCGACGCCGGCGGGCTTCGTTAACGCGTGCACCGTGCTCGCCGCGGCCGGCAGCGCCGCGCGGGATGCATTGCCCGCGCTCGATGCGATGTGTACGGATGAGAATGCTTCTCGGCGTGCGGCGGCTCAATTCACCGCGGCTTGTGTGCGCGGAGAAAGCACACTGGGCACCGAGCCGATCAAACAACTTGAGGAAGGCGCTGGGAAATACGGATCGAGCGAGGGTCATCTGATGCTCGGGCTTGCGTTCTATTCGCCGCTGAGCCCTTCCGAAAAGCTTGCCTTTCTGGATTGGCGTCTTAGCCGAGACTTGTCCAAAATTGGAAAGAACACGGCACCAGTGACGCTCGAGTTGTCGGTGATCATGCTGGGGCACATGGGGAAGTTGGCTTCCGACGCGGTGCCTCGACTGCTTCAGCTTTGCAGGCCAGGTGGAATGCATCCGGTCAAGATCGCGGCGATGGATGCTGTTTGTCGAATCGGCATATCGAGCGACGCGCAGATGACTCAGGCGAAGGATGTTTTGGAGGAGTGGAAAGCGCAGCCGTCCACGGATCCTGCGACTCAGTTGCGATTGCGGCGACTTGGAGAAGCAATAAAGCACTCAAGAGTCTCGATGACCGTGAACAAAGAGTGAAATTTCGCCGGCCAGGAGGATTGTGAGCGACTGGATTTTTATAAGCTTGGCGTGGGCAGCGCTGCTCGGCGGCATTGTGGTCGCTTGGCGGTGGGGTTGGCGCGATACCGGTAAGGGGATGCGGCGGTGCCCGAAGTGCTGGTACGACATGGGTGCGACGGCGGGATTGAAGTGTTCGGAGTGCGGGCGCGAGGCGCAGTCGGAAAAGCAACTGCATCGAACGAATCGCAAGTGGCGGTATGTTGTGCTCGGCGCGGTGTTGGTTCTCGCGAGCTATCCGATTTTCAAGTGGCCGCTTTATCTCAAGGATGGGCCAATCGGATTTGTGCCGCGGGTTGTGACGTTCGCGTTTTTGCCCGAGATTTCAGAGCAGATTCGAAAGCGGCTGCCCAAGACCGCGCCCAGCGGCGTGCCGCTTGTGCAGAAGCTTTCGAAAAACTCACCGCTTTGGATCTGGGAGCGGGCAATCTTGGCGAACAGTTTCGCTCGGATGCTGCGCGATGGCCGGGGCGCGATCGACCGGGTTGAGATTCTTCGCGAAACGCCGATACTTGGAAAGCAGGTGTGGATTGCACTGCCGGAATTTACAAAGTGCGTCGAAGAAGACACCGTCTTCGAGGATGGATGGATCCGGCTTTCAGCGTTTCCGTTTTCGCCTGAGTACAAGCCGCTTGCGGCGGCGTTCTCACGCTGCGTCGCACGAAATCCGGAAAGGCTTTCAGTTCGTCGTGGAACATTGGAGTTGCTTCGTGCGTGGGGCGCCACAGAAATGGAGCTTCATGACGCCGCGGCTGCGGCAATGCGTTGCGGAAACAGGGAGGCAAGCCTGCTCGGCGCGATGTGTTTGTGGCGGAACAGCCTGACGCAGCCGGAAGATGTTCCTGCTCTTCTTTACAGGGTGACGAAGCAGGATGAAGCGGACGGGTATCTTGCGGCGGAATGCCTTGCAGATCTTGGACCGCTGGCTCAAAGTGCGCTCGAACCGATGCGTGCGGAGCTTGGCTCGAAATCTCCGGATCGAATGTTGAATGCGAGCGTGATTCTGGTTGCGATGGGCGCTTCGGCGAAGCCCGCGCTTGTCGACTTCGACCTGACCCGATGGGGTTTCATGGATGAATCGCAGCGCGACGCGATGGCGTTTGCTGCGGGAGCGATCCGAGGAAATGCCGGAGCGATGATGCGGCCGTATTCGATCGCGGCGAGGGCGTTCGGGCCGCGGGGCGTGAGCGACTATTTCCAGGTCGCGGCGCTGGTGTATTACTCATCGATGCCGACAGGCGAGAAGGTTCGCCAACTCGTGGAGATTGTAGAGATCGGCAAGTTGCTCCTGAACCGGCGAGAGACGCCTGTGTCACTGGAGTTTGCGTTGGTGTTTCTGGGAAAGCTCGGATCGGACGCTCGGAGCGCAGTCCCGAATCTGATCCCGTTCTGCGAGGTCCTGAAGCGGGAAGAAGTGCGCGAGGCGGCAGCGGACGCGATTCTCAGGATCGGGATTCACTCGAAGAAAGATGCCGAGGAGATTCTGAAGGTGTTGGCGATTGCCGGACCGCCACAACGCGGCGGTCAGATTCAGCCGAACCCGTCGATGGAGTGGAAGCTTGAACGACTCGGAGTGATGGCGTTGGAGAGTGCGGGAAGGTGATCGCTCGCGTGAGCTGTAGAAGAGTTTGAGGAGGCGGCTTACGTCGCACGCGTATAAAAATGCACCGCTGTTTGCCGGTACACATGCGTCTCCGGTCCCTTCAGCCCCGGAATCGCAAGGTTCGCAGGTTTGCGCTCGGCCTTTGGAACTCCGAGCGTCGCAGGGACTGGCTCATCTAATTCCTCTTGCTCGACAGCTTCGGGCTCGGTCGGATCAATTTCATCCCAATCGTCGCCGAACGGATTCTCTTCGTCGCGGGCTGAACCAGTGAGCAGCGAATCTCGCCGCGGCTTGGGCGGGCGGGTGGCGTTCTTCGGTGAGCGGCGAGCATCGATCTCGGCCTCGCCTTGCCAAGACGATGGATTCCAGCGGTCCTTTTTTTCTTTCTTCCACTTGCCCTTCGGACGCGGCAGCGCGTCGGTGGGAGTCTCTTCATCCGCCGGAGCCTCGAGAAAAGGCCAAGGCGTGCGGACGATGACGAAGCCGTCGGGCGTCAGGTTCTTGGCGAGTTCTTGCATCGCGCTCGTAATGCGACGCCAGCCGAGCGGGTCTTCGGCGACCGGATACGGCGGATCGAGGAAAACGACACGAACGGGGTTCGGGCAGCGTGAGATCGCGCCGATGCCGAGGGTGTCGCCCTGTACGAGTTCCGAGCGGTCGCCCACGGCGAACTTGTCGATGTTCTGCTGGAGAAGTTGCGCGATCTGGCGATTCTGTTCGACGAAGATCACGCGACTGGCGCCGCGCGAGAGCGCTTCGAGGCCCACTGCTCCGGTGCCGGCGAAACCATCGAAGACCGCGCTGCCTTCGATGTGACCCCGCAGCATCGCGAAAAGAGATTCTTTCACGCGATCGGGGATCGGCCGCGTGATCTCACCGTCGGGAGGGGTCAGAAGTTTTCGAGAGCGGAATTCGCCCGCGATGATGCGCATGATAGAAAAATAGCAGATCGCCAAAGAGCAAAGGGCCAAATAGGAAGAAGAATGCCTTCTCCGATTTGCTATTTGGCCATTTGTCTTCTGGCCATTTCGCTCCGCGCGCGCCGACGCGAGGCAAGTAAAACTTGCTCTCGGCTAGCGCCCCGGGGCGGAAACCAAACGGGGCACTCGTCGGCGCCTCTCTCCATGCTCGTGCGGGCGGTGACGGTTCTTTCGAACCGGCACGCCCGTGAATGGACAGGCGTCGCTGGCGTGTGGCGTGATCGAGTCCGGCGGCGAGTGGTGACGCCGGCTCGTGAACTGAACAAAATCTATTTCGCGAGTGTGTCGATCGAATAAGTCAGGAAAGGCGGGTTCTCGATGCCGGTCACCACCCGCCAGAAGGGTTCGCCGAATTCATCAGCGAGCCATGTGCGGAAGGGGCCGTTCTCGTCGTTGGCAACATCGTGCAGTGAGGGGCCACCCACGAAGACAGAGCGGTGGATCAGCAACAAGTCATCCGAGACGTATTCCGCCTCGGCCGCGACGCCGCAAAGAGCATCGACGAGCTTGGCGAAAAGTTCCGGCTGAAGCTTGAAGAGCAGATCGGCGTCGTGCCAGATGTAATAGCGGAACTTGGTGGCAGGCTTTCCGCGGACGATCATGCGGTTGCGCAGGAGCGCTGCAATCCCGCCGGGTCCGTCGATGCGGCGATCGAGCAGCGGCCCGGGCACGGCGCGTTCGAGCTGATAACAGAAAGATTCGAGGTCGGTGATGAAGCGCCCGTAGAACGGACAAACTTCGGTATCGCGCTGCATTCCCAGGAACTGACCGAGGCTCGTTGCGAACTGGAGCCGTCGTCCCGGGAAGTCGGAAGTCGCCACGAGGTGGTTTTCTTCCAAGTGCTGAGTCACCTCCGGCTGCCAGTCGGCGACCAGCAGTGGCGAATCGGGTTGTCTGGAGAGTGCGCTCATCGTGACCGATCGAACGGACCTGACTGAACCGACGGTTTCGCGGGGGAGGACTCAAGAAGCTCGACGCTGAAAGTGGGGAAGAGGGGCGCACAAGATCAGCGGCCGGAAGAACTCCGGCGGCGAGACGGACCGACATCGCCCTTGGGGACCAAGGTGCGAACAAAGCCACAACTGTGGCGAGCCCGTCGCTATTTGCGCGCAACGGGGACGCTAAGCCGCGGCCTCTGACCATCAGTAATGTGCCTCACGTTCAGGGGATAGGCCAGTGGACCGGTCGGTTTGTGCCGCGAAAGTTGCGCAATCCGATTATTCGGAATCTACCGGCGCGACTTATAAGGCAAAATACGGGCTTTGCGCGCTAATAACCCGGTGGTGCATGACCCCGTAAGTTCGGGCGTTCTGCCCCTCCAGAAAGAGGGGTTACGATATGAAAGCCCTTACGAGCGAATGGAGGCCCTTCGTGGCAGAATTGCAAACGTCGCCGGAACAAATGATCGACGCGATCGAGCGGATCGGGCGGCTGCCCGCGATTCCAACGCACGACTGGTGCGACCAGGCCGCGGCGGCCGTCAGCCATTCCCTTCTGCCATCCGACTCTGCCGGCGTTCTCGCCATCGGTGTTGGCACGCTTCGCAGCGACAGCATTGAGCGCATTGACGCGGTAGGCGTGTGCTCAGGAGACGATCAGAGCGGTCGGGCAGATGAAGTCCGTCAGGCGCTCCGGGGCATCGGAACCTTGCCTGCGGCGGTTCACATGGAGGCCGCCGAATCCAAGGTAACTTTGCTCGCGCCCTCGGATCTTCGCAAGTCTTCGACCTGGGCTGCTTCTGCCGCGGGCCGCTTTCTGCTTTCGCGCGGAATGACCGCGGTACTGATCGGCGCGGGGCTTATCGCGGATGCTGATCCGACTCGCGTGCTCTGGGTGCTCGGCGCGGTCGAAGACAGCACGCCGGTGGTCGGTGACATGGTGTTCGTCACGGTCATTCTGCTCGCGTTGCTCCGGCGTGCGCGGCTCGCGCTCGCGGGAGTGGGTCGTGAGTCGTCCGACTGGATTAGTCCGCGCGAACAGGAAATTCTCAATCAACTGGTACTCGGCAAGAGCGTTCGTCAGATCGCGGAAGAAACCGGCCGCAGCGCTCACACGATTCACGACCACGTCAAGAGTCTGCACCGCAAGCTCAACGCGACAAGCCGGGGCGAATTGATTGCCCGTGCGCTCGGTCACGTGACGCAGGGCGTACGAATCCGCGAAAGCAGCCGTAAAATCAAGCAAGGCTGAGTTTGTCGGCCAGAAACTACGGTGACGGCACGGCAGCCGATGCGGGCACGGGAGGAACAGGTTCCTCCGTAGGTGCTCGCACCTTGGCGTTTGCACGCTTGGCGATGAGCGATCGGATCTCCGCGGCGATTCTGCCCGCCAAAGCGGGATCGTCGCCGATTTCAACCTCGACGAGTGAGGGCGCGTCGGGCTGTGTGTTTTCGGTGAGCGACATCAGAACCGTCGACTTGGTGTTCGGTCGCCAGCCGTATTGATAAATTCGTTCAACAATGACAACCACTCGCGCATTCGTGTCACGCGGGGCTTCGAGCAGGTCGCTCGCGTGTTCACGGGCCTGATTCGGTGCCACGTCCGGCTCGTGGGCGGCCGGCGTCGCGGTGGAAGCTTCGGATGTCGTGGTCTCTGGCGGAATTGCGGGCGAGAAGACGATCTCCACGCGACGCTGCTGATTGTGGATCGTGTCTTCCCATTCCTGGCTGAGCGTCGATTCCTGTTGGGTCCACGGAGTGAAGAACCCGGCGCTTGCGCTCGGGCGCGTCGTGAGAACTCCGGCGCGGGCGTCCACGCGATCGAGCGTGAACCGGTAGGAGTGCAGGACATCGCGTGCAGCGGTAAACGAGTCGGCATATTCCGCCGCCGGAATCGAGACGTCCGGCGACTGCGTGGCGCAACCGATCAACGCCGAAGCACCGAGAGCGACCAGAGCCGAAGATGAAACGTTCCCGTAACGCATCAACCGGAGAATAGCAGACGCAGGCAGGGCGAAGTGACTTGACGAAACCGTTGACCGTTGTCACCATCGGTCATCCGGACTCAAGCACTTGTACCGCGCCGTGCGGAGCGATGCGACCGGAATTCTGGCGGACGCTTTGCGCGTGCCGTTCGGGAGGGATCATGCTCGATCTGATTGTCGGTGGGCTTGCCGGGGGAGTTTCGCTTGCGATCGCCGATCCTGTGCAGGCGGTTGGTGCGCAATCGGCCGCGGCGCCCGTGGCAGCGGCCGCGAGCCAGATCGACTCTGGCAGCACGGCGTGGATGCTCATGTCATCCGCGATGGTGCTGCTCATGGTGCCGGGGCTTGCGCTCTTCTACGGCGGCATGGTTCGTCGCAAGAACGTGCTCACCACCATGTTGCACTCGTTCGTCGCGATGGCCGTCATCGGGCTGCAATGGGTGCTGATCGGCTACTGCCTCGCTTTCGGCAAGTCGATCGGAGGCTTCATCGGCTGGAGCCCCGAGTACATCGCTTTCAACGGCATCGCTCCGAATGCGCTTTATGGCGACAAGCATGTTCCCGAACTCGTCTTCGCGATGTTCCAGGGCAAGTTTGCGATTATCACGCCGGCACTGATCGCCGGCGCCGTTGCCGAACGCATCAGTTTTCGCGCGTACGTGCTCTTCATCCTGCTCTGGTCCACCTTCGTGTATTGCCCCCTCGCGCACTGGGTGTGGGCCAGCGGTGGGTGGCTCTTCGAGAAAGGCGTCCTCGATTTCGCCGGTGGCACGGTCGTCCACATTGCTTCTGGTGTTTCCGCGCTCGCGCTCGTGCTGCTTGTCGGGAATCGCCGCGATTATCCCGACGGCGCGATCATGCCCAACAGTTTGGTTCTCACGCTCACCGGTGCCGGGCTGCTCTGGTTCGGCTGGTTCGGTTTAAACGCGGGCAGCGCTGTCGCGGTCGAGAGCCCCGTTGCCGGATATACCGCCGTCCTGGCGTTCACCACGACCCAGACCGCCGCGGCGGCCGCCGCACTCGTCTGGATGCTGATGGAGTGGAAGCACACCGGCAAGCCAACCAGCCTGGGAGTCGCGTCGGGAATCGTTGCGGGCCTGGTCGCGATCACTCCTGCGGCGGGTCACGTCACCCCGATGTGGGCGATCGTGATCGGTGCGGGCGGCTCGATCGTCTGCTTCTTGGCAGTACAGATGAAAGCCCGGCACCGCAAGGACGATTCGCTCGACGCGTTCGGCGTTCACGGCGTTGGCGGTATGTGGGGCGCGATCGCAACGGGCATCTTCTGCTTTACCCCTGCAAAAGGCCTCATTTATGGCGAGGGATTCCGGCAGGTCGGCCTGCAGCTTCTCGGCGTCGGTGTAACAGTCGCGTTTGCCTTTATCATGACGATCATCATCGGAACCATCGTGAATCTGCTTGCCGGCCTCCGCGTTACAGATGCACAGGAACGCGACGGACTCGACATCACCATCCACGGCGAGCGGGGGTATCACCTTTGAAACTCATCATCGCGATCATCCGCCCAGAGCGTGTGCAGGCCGTACAGGACGCGCTCCAGAAAACGCTCGATGAAGGCGACAACTACCGGCTCACGGTCGCCTCGGTCGACGGTCACGGCCGGGCAACTGGCGAAATCGAGTACTTCCGTGGCCAGCAGGTTCGAACGCGCATGGCCCAAAAGGCGCAGATCACGATCGGCGTGAACGATGCGTATGTCGAAAAGGCGATTGACGCAATCGTTGTGGCGGCACGCGGTTCGAACGGTGGCGAAATCGGCGACGGCAAGATCTTCGTGTTGCCGCTGGAGCAATGCGTGCGCATTCGCACCGGCGAGCGCGGCGGCAGCGCGATCTAACGTCCGCTCGGGTTTCCCTGGTAAAACTGAATCGCCAGCGGGCGGATATTGATCACGCGCCACTCTTTACCCGTCTTCTTCCACTCGACAGACCACCAGGACACGTGCGGAAAGTTCCACGCTTCAGGCGTAACACGCACCCGCATCTGCGTGGCCATGACGCCTTCACTCAGGGGGGCGATCTGGAGCTCCTGAATTCCCCAGTCCTTGATGCGGTACATCTGGCCGAGATCCGACTTCACTGCGCCGATGATGCCGTCGCGGTCAAGCCCTGAAGGCGATTTGAAGTAGTACAGCCTCGCCTGAGGATCGAGCAGCGTGGTCAGTCTCGCTCCATCGACCTTCGCGGTTGCCTGCAGCAACTCGCGCATGCCGAGCGCAACGCGTTCGCGATCGGTGATGACGAATTTCGCGACCAGAAAGAGCAGTCCCGCGAGTGCCGCACTTCCCGCGAGGATGGCCAGCCCCGTACCCGCGATCCCTCTTCGTCTGAACCACCACGACGCCGCGACCCCCGCGGCCAGCGCAACCATCATGAATATCCACGGCTGCTCAAAGAGAAGCACGCTCAACCCTAATGGCTCGGCAAGTGGGGGAGGTGCATCGGGCAATTGCAGAGCGTTTTGCATCCGTCTCCGGGAAAAAGGAAGCATTCGGGCGTCTGGCGTACGCTCGGGCATGTCTCCCGATACCCCGATTCTGCCGCCCCGATCGTTCGCTTCCATGCGCTTCGCGGATTTCCTTGGTGCGGTTGCCGCCAAATCGCCGGCACCCGGCGGTGGCGCGGTCGCTTCCGCATCGGGCGCGCTCGCGGCGGCGCTCGCCCAGATGGTCGTCAACTACTCGATCGGAAAGAAAGATCTGCTGGAACAGCAGGACGAACTCCGATTCGCAGCGACCAAGCTCGAGAGAGCACGCGAGCTCTTTCTTCAACTCGCGGACGAGGATGCCGCGGCGTACGGCCAACTGAACACACTTCAGAAACTCCCGCCCGGCGATGCCCGTCGTGCCGCCGAACTGCCCGAGGCGCAGCGACTCACCCTCCAGGTACCCCAAAGCGTTGCTGCGACCGCAATAGACCTCCTCCGATTGTTCGAGCAGCTCGCACGAATCAGCAACCGCTACTTGCGCAGCGATCTGGGGATCGCTGCGGACCTCGCAGACGCGACTGTGCGGGCCGCACAGTGGAATGTGCGGATCAACGCCGAGGGGCTCGCACCGAACACTCGGTTGGAAGTCGAAAATGAGTGCGCAAGGTCAGAAGCCGAGGCATCGGAACGGCGCGATCGCGTGCGTCGTGCCTGTGCGGTTTGAATCTCGCCAGACTCCGAGTACGCAAGCCAAAAAAACAACGACCCCCGCTCCCGCGGAGGCCGCTGCACAAATAGCTTGGTTGTTCAATCAGGCCGCGCGGCGATAGCTGCGACGGGCCGTCGAGAACTTGTACGAGAACTTCTTGGCCGTCGTGCGACGGGCCGAGCTCTTCTTGGCCTTGCGCGAGACCGACTTGCGGGCCGAGGTCTTGCGGTTCTTCTTCGCGAACTTGCTGAACGAGTAGTTGAACCAGTTCGAGGCACGACGGGCCTTGCGGGCCACGGTGCGCTTGGCCGTGCGCTTCACGGTGCGGCGGGCAACGCGTTTGGTTGTGGTGCGGGCTTTACGGGTGTTCTTGCGAGTCGCCATGTCTTGGGTCTCCGATGTGCCCCGCCTGTTGAAGGAGGGAGCATGGAGGCCGACCCATCAGGGCGCCTCCGAACCTCGCGGTCGTCCGGCTGGTGCCGGTGTCCTAATAACCGCGAACAAATGGGCGATCGGCCTTCTTGGCGCGCTACTTTCGCCTTCACACGAATTTGTGCGAAAAATCCCCGTCCCGCGTCCCGCACCACTGCAATGGCTGCTTCCAGCCGACTTTCTGACGACCCTATCCATTCTGTTCCCACAGCCGGCCTCGATTGAAAACTCAGCGTGAAAACCGAAACGACACATTCCGATTGGTCGCCCGATTCCTGGCGGAAAGCGCCGCAGGCGCACGCCGTCCAATATGACGACCCGGCGGCGCTCGCTGCTGCCGAGAAGCAGCTTCGCGATCTGCCCCCGCTCGTCACGAGCTGGGAGATTGAACGCCTTCGAAACTTCCTTGCTGAAGCACAGGAAGGCAAGCGCTTTGTGCTGCAAGGTGGCGACTGCGCCGAGACTCTGGCTGATTGCCGGAGCAGCACGATCACCAGCAAGCTCAAGATCCTCCTCCAGATGTCGCTCGTAATCGTGCACGGCCTCAAGAAACCGGTCGTACGCATCGGTCGCTTCGCGGGCCAATATGCGAAGCCTCGCAGCAGCGCGATCGAGACGCGCGATGTCGCGGGCGCGAAGGTTTCCCTCCCGAGTTACTTCGGCGATCTCTTCAACTCCGCCGACTTCACACCTCAGGCCCGCCGCCCCGATCCGCATCTCATGGTCAGCGGATACAAGCACGCGGCTCTCACACTCAACTTCATCCGTGCCCTCGTCGACGGCGGCTTCGCCGACCTGCATCACCCGGAATACTGGGATCTCTCGTTCTTCCATCACGCCAGCCTGTCTGATCAGGTCCGAGCCGAATATCGGCGGATGACCGAAAATCTCGCCGACGGCCTGCGTTTCATGGAGGCGCTCGGCGAGAAAGCCGTGGACGATCTCACCCGTGTCGAGTTCTTCACCAGCCACGAAGGCTTGAGTCTCGAATACGAGAGTGCGCAGACACGCACGGTGCCGCGTCGCGAAGGCCATTACAACCTCGCAACACACATGCCCTGGATCGGCGAGCGCACGCGTGCGCTCACCGGCGCGCACGTTGAATTCTTCAAGGGCATCCGCAACCCGATCGGTGTCAAGATCGGCCCCAAGGCCGCACCCGCCGAAGTCGTCGCGCTCTGCAATCACCTGAACCCAACCGACATACCCGGCCGTCTCTCTCTGATTTGCCGCATGGGTGCGCCGAACGTCGCGGCGGCACTGCCCCCGATCGTCAAAGCCGTCCACGGAGCCGGGAAACGCGTTCTCTGGATGTGCGATCCCATGCACGGCAATCAGATCACCACCGCCAGCGGCATCAAGACCCGCTCGTTCGACGCCATCTGCGCCGAGATCGATCAGACCTGCGCCGTCCACGCCCAATTGGGCACGATCCTCGGAGGCGTCCATTTTGAACTTACCGGTGAGGACGTCACCGAGTGCATCGGTGGGGGTTCGGGCGTCACCGAGGCCGACCTGACCACCAACTACGCCAGTCTTTGCGATCCCCGCCTGAACTATCAGCAAGCCCTGGAAATGGCCTTCCTTCTGTCACGGCGCCTGTCAAAGCGCCCAGATTCACAACCAGGCATCACGAAGACCCCGTAAATCCTGCATTGCGTCGAATCCCGGAGCCAAAGTAGGCCTGCGTCTCGTCCGATACGCAGTGCATGCAAGCAACGGCATGCGAACTCAATTCCGCCCCGCTCCGCTTTGAACGCCGCCGCTCCGAGCGCCGGGCCGCATCAGGTTCCGCGGTCGCTGTCTTCCATCGACCAAGCCGTTCGCCTCTGCTTTCAAGCGTTCGCGTGGCCGACTCGGCTCATGGCGGGCTTGGCGTCTACGCCGATGGCGAAATCAAGCCCGGCACGTCCTTCCAGCTCTACCCGGATGATCCAACGCAGGCTCGCCGGAGCGGCCGCGTCGTCGCGTGCGTTCGGGTGGGCAAGAGCTATCGCCTCGGTTTGCAATTCCAGCAGGCGATGGCCGCCTGATCAGCAATCGCTCAGGCGTCACTGCCGAGCGGTTTGACTTTTACCTTTGGCTCTTCGCTGGTCTCGGTTCCGAGCCGTTCGCGTTCGCGCATCGTCAACTCGGTGAGCACGATGTGCTTCATCAGAGTTCCCGCGGCCGTCGATGCCGCCGCGAGTATGCCGCGCCAACCGTCGCGCCACGCATTCTTGACGACAACCTGCTTCAGAAATGCCGCGGGTGCCGTGGTCATGATGTGGAACACGCTGCTGCGCTCGCCCCGTTCGAAGAGTGCGTACGCCGAGAGCTTGGCATACGAGGCCTGCCGCTCGAGGTGATCCGAGAAACTGCGGAACGAGTCATGCCGTAACGTGCCGCGCAGGTCGCGTTCGAGTCCGGAGCCAGGAAGCAGTTCCAGTCGATCGTGCGGGCCGATTCCACCCCACGCTGCATATCCCTTTCGCACGAGACGAAGCCTCGGCTCCGGCTGCCAGCAGTGATCGAGATATCTCCCGGCGAAGAAGAGCTTGCGGTTGACGCGATAGCCCGAGATGCGCTGGTCGTTCTCCCGTACGGCTTCAACGATCGCCTTGCACAACTCGGCATCCGGCGGCTCATCGCTATCAAGGCACAGAATCCACGGCTTGACGCACTGCATCAACGCGAGCTGCTTGGTCTTCACGTGCCCATGCCACGCCGAGCGGACGACCCGCGCCCCTGCTCGTTCGAGCAACTCGAGAGTTCCGTCCTCTGAACCACTATCCACCGCCACGATCTCGCCGGCCTCTTCGCCGGAACCCGCGACCAACGGGCGCACCGCTTCGAGCACGCGTGGCAGCGTCTCGATGCTGTTTTTGCAGATAATGGAAATTGAAATTGGAGGCATCGGTCCGTTCGCCGCCGAGCGGCCGAACACATAATCCTACGAGGCTCGCTAGGCTGATCGCGGCCTCACTGAGCTGGTTTGGTTGGGCCCCGCCTATTTCGCGACGGGGGATGGGCCATGGGGGGGACGGGGGCTTCATCATGCATATTCGCCCCGGCATCCGAGTTGCTCGAATTGTGAAAGACTGGCGTGACCGCGCGCCCGCCGTGAAGCAATTTGCCATCGGACTTGGTGCAGCCGATGACGCCCAGATCGAATTGCTCAAAGCGGGGAGGCACTCGTTCGTGGGCCGCGCGACTCTCGAAGGTCAGCCGGTTGTCGTGAAGTGGCGCGAACTGACCTCGCTCAACGACCGTGCAAAATGCGTCTTTGGGGCTTCGCGTGCGTTTCGTCAATGGCGCGGAGCGCGTCTGCTCGCCAGCGCGGGTATTCCCGCCGCTCGTCCATTCGCTCTGCTCGTGCAGTACGGCGTTTCAGGCGCGGAATCCGCTTCCGGTCAATCTGTCCGCAACTACACCAATCCGCGTGAGTGGCTGATTCTCGAGAGCGTTCCCGGCAAGACCGTGCTGCATCACATCGCGGACGGGGAACTCTCGCTCATCGATCAACACGCGCTCGCGCGAGCGGTGGGGGTCCAGGTGGGCGCGATGCTGCGGGCGGGGATTTGTAATCGCGATCACAAGCCTTCGAACCTCATCGCATCGTTCGAAGATGGAGTGCCCATCGTCACGCTTGTGGACACCGTCGCAATCCGCCGTCGCTCCAATCCCGGCGAGATGGTGCGCATGCTCGCGACGCTGCTCATCGAATCGATCGGTGTCGGTGTTGCGCCTCGGGGCGCAATCGCGTTCCGCGTTCTCCGAGACGCCTGCGCCGCCTGGCTCGAAGGAACTCTGGGTCGTCCGCTCGGCACGCACAAAGGCGATCGCAAGGCGCTCCGGGCCCTCGTCCGCTCCACAGCGCGGCGTATCGACCAGTTCATCCGCTTCCACGGCGATCCGACGCCAAAGGACAATCCGCTTCAATCGCCCGCCGATTCGAAGCAATGAAACGGCGAATTTGCTCGGCGGGTAGCGCGATCAACGCCCTCCGCGTACCCTCCCCGCAATGACTTCCGCCCCTTCAAAACCCGCGGCTGCCGCACCAGCCGAGCGCAAGCGCGTCGCCAAAGCCCACGCTGCTTCACAAGAAAAGGCCTACCGCAAGAAGTCGAGCCTGAAGCCGCTGCTGACGCTTGCAAATCCCGAGGCCCGGATTTACATCGGCGACTGTCGCGAAATCATCCCGACCCTTCCCGAGTGCGCTGCGCAAAAGGTCGATCTCATCTTCGCCGACCCGCCCTTCAACTGGAGCGTTCCATACGACCACTGGCACGACGGCATGCCCCGGAGCGACTATCTCGATTTCACCTATGCATGGTTGAAAGCCTGCGCCGATTCACTTTCCGAGCGCGGCAGTCTTTGGGTCAACATCCCCGACGACACCGCCGCCGAGATCGTGGTCTATCTCAAACGCATCGGCCTGCACATGGTCAATTGGTGCGTCTGGCACTACCGCTTCGGACAAAATAACAAGGCCCGCTTCATCAACAGCAAGGTCCACGCGCTCTATTTCTCGCGTCAGGATGATGCAAAGAAGCGAATCTGGAATCCGCAGCGCGTGCTGGAGATGTCCGATCGCGCCAGCACCTACGGCGACAAGCGCACGCTCGACAAGAAAGACGGAATGCCCGCCGGCATGCGAGTGCCGATGGATGTGTGGTATGGGCCAAACTGGGGACGCATCCAGGGCAACAACAAAGAGCGTCGCCCGCGTCATCACAACCAGTTACCCGAGGTTTACCTCGAACGCGTGATCGAGGCGTGCAGCAACGAGGGCGACCTCGTGATGGACCCGTTCCTTGGCAGTGGCACAACCGGGGTCGTCGCCCACGCACTCGGTCGCCGGTTCCTGGGCTGCGAATTCAGCGTGCAGAACGCAAAGAGCGCGTTCGAGCGGATGGAGCAGGGCCCCATCAACGTCGGCAAATCCCGAGGCATGAGCAGCGCGATCGCGCCCAAACGCCACAAGCTCAAAGGCTTCGATCCGAAGGCCGCTGCGGCAGCTCTTTAGCTGCTCGTTTTAGCCGGCACGCTTGTACAAGTCGCTAAACGCAGACTTCAGCGACGGGAAATCAAACTCAAATCGCCCTTCTCGCAGCCGCTTTGAAACAACGTAACGCCCAAGCAAGGCAAGCTCCGGGTCCGTCCCGATGACCGGTGCCGCGAGACGGATCATCCATCCCGGCGTAGGTATTCCGATCGGCATTCCAACCGCGCCGCGCAGTCCCCTCATGAATTCACGCATAGACACCGGTGCGGGAGCGGTGGCGATGTACGCGCCGCTCATCGTTTCATCATGGATTGCGCGTTCCATCAGCCGTGTCATGTCCCGTTCGTGAATCCAGCTCAGGCCCTGCTTGCCCGTGCCGATCGTTCCTCCGAATCCAAAACGTGCAAGGCGCTCCAGCGTCGGCAGTGCGCCGCCGCGCTTTCCGAGCACAAACGAAGTCCGAAGAATCACGCTTCGCATGCCCGCCGGCAGAGTCCGCAGATGTGCATCTTCCCAAGCGCGCCCGACCATCGGTGCGAAGCCCTCGCCGAATGCCGAATACTCATCGCACGTCACGCCAAATAGATCGCCATACGCGTGCGCCGTACTCATCTGCACCCACACCGGAGGCCTGTTGCTGGTTTCCTGCAGTGCAAGCCCCAACGCCTTCGTCGCATCCACCCTCGATCGCAAGATCTCCGCGCAGTTCGCTTCGGTCTTCGCGCAGTCCACCGAGCGTCCAACCAAGTTGACCACTGCCAAGGCACCGTCGAGAGTCGCCTTCCACTCTCCGAGTGTTCTCGCATCCCACCCGACTTCGACAACGCCCTCCGGCGCCGGCTTCGGCGTTCTTGTCAAAATCACGACGTCCCGCCCACCCCGTCGCAGTGCCGCGGCAAGATTCCGCCCCAGAAAGCCCGATCCGCCGGCGATGACAATGCGGTTGGAAGGCTGTCCCATACCCTAAGAATATACAACAAAATTAGTGCTTTCAATTTATTCTGAAAGTATAATAGACAAATGGATCGACTCACTGTCGTCACAGGCGCACTCGGTTATTCCGGCAAAGCCATCGCCGAGCGGCTGATCGCACGAGGCGATCGCGTTCGGACTCTGACCAATTCGCCTGACAGGCCAAACTCGTTCGGCGCACATCTGGAAGTCAGGCCTCTCGCGTTCGAGAATCATTCCGCGCTCGTCGATTCGCTTCGCGGTGTCGATACCTTTGTCAACACGTATTGGGTCCGCTTCAACCACAAGCTCTTCACGTTCGCGAAGGCTGTCGAGAACACGAAGCGGCTTTTCGCCGCCGCAAAGCACGCCGGCGTTCGCCGCATCGTCCACGTCAGCATTCTCAAGCCTGAACAAGGTCGAGGTCTCGCGTACTACGAAGGAAAGCTCGAGCTCGAGCGATTCCTTCGCGAACTCGATATCGGACATGCGATACTCAGGCCCGGCGTGCTCTTTGGCAGAGGGGACATCCTGGTCAACAACATCGCCTGGACTCTGCGGCATCTGCCGCTTTTCGGTGTGTTTGGCGATGGCAAATACAAGCTCCAGCCAATGCACGTCGACGACTTCGCCGAACTTGCAATCGAGTGTGCGGATCGCGAGAACGATTTCACAGTCGATGCGGTTGGGCCCGAAACTTTTAAATATCGCGACCTGGTGCGCACGATCGGCCAGATCATCGGCGTGCGCCGGGCCATCGTCGCAGTTCCGCTCGGGTTCGGCTACGCCGTTTCGAAACTCATCAATCCGTTCGTCGGCGACGTGATCATCACGCGCGAAGAAATCGAAGGCCTTATGCGTGGGCTCCTGTTCTCCGATGGCACTCGTTCCGGGTCGATACGCCTCACCGATTGGACGCGGGAGCACCGGGAGGTCCTTGGCCGTCGTTACGCCAGCGAAGTGGGGAGGCGGATCAAGCGAACGATCGCATACGAAAAAGTGTGACACTCGGCCGGCCACCCCCAGGCCCTGCCGCAAGCGGACGACAACTCAGGCTCCTTCAGGCCGCCGCGTCGCGTAGCGGCGAGAACCCGCATTTGACGCAGGAACGGCATCTTTCACGTCCGAAAGCCGGAAAAATGATGCCGGCAAGGCAACCAAACCCTTCCTCCGCACGCTACCTCTTACGAGGAAAGGGCCCATCCCATGACCGAAAGCAAGACCCGACTCGAAGAGATCCGCGTGCTCATCGTCGATGACGACAAGGACGTCCTTGAGTCGTTCGAGGCCGCGTTCCAGTCGGAGGGTGCCCTGACCCAGCTCGCCATGGACGGCAACGAGGCGGTCCGTATCTGCCACGAAGACCCGCCCGACCTCGTCATTCTCGACATGATGCTGCCCCGCCGCTCGGGCTTCCTGGTGCTCGAGAAGATCAAGGGCCACGAAGACGCCCCGATCGTGATCATGGTGACCGCCAACGAAGGCCGGCGCCATCAGGCCTACGCCGAGAGTCTCGGCGTGGACAAGTACCTCGTCAAACCCGTGCCGCTGGCCCAACTTCTCGATGCCGCTGTCGCATTGATCGTGGCAGAGGATGAAGCCGCGGGCAAATCGGCGGAATGATCCCGTTTCCGTCGTCCCTCTACAATTGGGCTTGGCAAAGAAGCGACAAATCGTGCTCATGAAAGGCAGTCTCACCGGTGTTGCCGCGCTCGCCGCGGGAACGCGGGCGACGCCCCCTCGCCAGGATGGCCAGGGCGCTCCGATGGGCACGGTGAAAGAGGTCAAGGAAATCCTCGCCGTCTACAACACCGCGCCCGATGGCTCACCCCGCAGTGCCTCACTCGGCACCGAGGTTCTCCACGGCCCCGGATTAATCATCGAACTGCCGATCAATCAGGATGAGGTCACGCAGGCGCTCGTAACGGTGCTCGACGACGACATCGCATGGCCCGTCCTCAGCCGCGTCTGCAAGGCCGTGGCGTGGAAGATGATGGATGTTGAGACCGGCCGCGTCTTCGGCTGATCGCTGACAACTGACCGCTGAAAGCTGATTCCCATGCCCACCTACGTCTACGAAGTCCTCGATAAAAAAGGCAAGCCCACCGGCGAGACCTTCGAGATCGTTCAGCCAATGAAGGACGACGCTCTGACGAAGGACTCCAAAGGCCGCCCCGTCCGCCGCGCCATCGTCGCCCCGGCCGTCGCCGGCAAGTGGAGCCCGATCAAAGAGAAGAGCGCGATGAGCAACAAGAACCTTGAGCGACTCGGCTTCACCAAATACGAGCGCAAAGGCAAGGGCTACATGGAGCGCGTCGCGGGTAAAGAAGGGCCGAAGAGCATCTCGGCGGATGACTGAAACTCTCGGCCGAGTGCGAAAAAGCGTCGATCAAATTCAGAGTGTTGGAAATCACACCAACGCTGCGTCGCGTGCATGCACGGTCATTTCCCGCGCCACATCCCCTGCATACTCCAGCCCCGCCTCTTCGCACAGCATCCGCGAAGAAATCTGCGACGACAAGAAGATCGTCGGCAGCCCGCTCCCCGGGTGCGTCCCGCCGCCAACCAAGTACACGTTCTCCGTAAACGGCAGCTTGTTCTGAGGCCGCTTGTGCAGCATCTGCCCGAGATTATGCGCTAGGTTGAACGTCGCTCCAAAGTTGATGTTCATCCCCTTCCATGTCTCGGGTGTGTACATCACTTCCGCACGAATCCGCCCGCGGAAATTCTTCCCGAGCGCCTCTTCGCCGAGCACCTGCTCCATGCGCTTCAAAGCGATCTCGCGGTACGAAGCCTTCTCTTTCTCCCAGTTCACGCCCGCGGCACCCGCTTGCTGCAGGTTCGCGATCGGGATGAGCACATACAGCGCGCTATTCCCCGGAGGCGCAAGCGACGGGTCAATCCCGCTCGGGTTGCACACATAAATACTCGGCTCCTGCGGCAGTTCACCAGTCTTGGTGATCTGCTCAAGGTTCCCCTGATAGTCCTCGGCTATGCAGATCGTGTGGTGGGGCAGGTTCACCTTGCCCTCGATCCCCAGATAAAGCATGAACGTCGAGCACGAGTACTTCCGCGCGTCCAGCCCCGCTTCCGAATACGACCGCCCCGCGGCGGCACGCACGTTCTCCGGAATCAGCTTCTTCATCGCCCACGTCGCATCCGCGTTGATTACGACATGATCAAACTGCTGGGGCCGTCCGGTCGAAACCACAGCCGACGCCCGTTGCCCCTGAAACTCAATCCGCTCGACGGCCGCGCTCGTGCGAATCTCGGCCCCGTGCTCCGTCGCCACCGCTGCCATGGCTTTCATCAGCGCATTGCACCCGCCGATCGGGTGCCACACGCCGTACTCGTACTCGATGAACGGCAGAATTGTGAACAGGCTCGGGCAGTCGTACGGGCTCATGCCCAGGTACTTGCTCTGGAAACTCACGGCAAGCTTCGTCGCCGGATCCGTGAAGTACTTGCCAAGCAACTGATGCACCGAAAGATCCGGCCGCAGCACCGGACCCACCTTCAGCGTGTCCAGCCAAGTATTCTTTCCAAAAAGATCCAAAGGCGACCGCATCGGATTCCGAAGAATGCTTTCGCTGTGCCGCAGCTTGTAGCGGTTGTCCGCGATGAACCTCGGAAAATTCTCGCCGTCCTTCGCGTTGATCTTTCCGATCCGCTTGGCCATCTCGGCGATGTCCTGCGTCGTATCGATCACAAGCGGCGAGCCATCCTTATTCCGACCCACCATCAGCAGCCGGTACATCGGATCAAGCCGCTTCAACTCCGCGTAATCACCCAGCCGCCTTCCCGCCGCGGCAAACACTTCCTCCAGCACATATGGCATCATGAAGAACGTCGGGCCGGTATCAAAGTGATACTCGCCTCCATCCGTTCCCTTGCTCGTAATCCGCGCTGTGCGGCCGCCCACTCGATCCTGCGATTCGAACACGGTCACCTTCGCACCGCTCGCCGCCAAAAGCACCGCCGCCGCGAGCCCGCCCGGGCCCGCTCCCACGATCGCCACTGATTGTCCGTTCGACTTCAAATCCGCTCCCTCCGCATATCAGAAGAGGAGGGTACGTCTTCTTAAACCTGGTGTCACCCTTTCAAATGCCCTTCAAGGGCACGTCAACGCGTTGTACGCGACAACAAACGGCGGGAAATCCGCGTCATCCACCGCACCGTCTGAATTCAGGTCCGCCGGGCAACCAGAGGTCATCGCGGGGTCCGAGCAAAGCAAAAGGTTGTACCCGGTCACAAAGACGAGAAAGTCCGAGTCGTCCACGCTGCCGTCATTGTTGAAATCGCCCGGGCAGTTTCCGCCCACAAACGCGGTCAACTCAAACTGAGCCGAAAGATCCGCCGTCGAAAACCCGCCCGAACCGGACCAGTTCAAGGATGCATTCGCACCGCCACTCAACGTGTATTGGCCCGGCTGAAGCGTTCCCCCGACATTCCCGACCGTCGTCGAGTACGAAAAGATGGTGCTCGCCCCCTGCTTGAGCGTGATGAACGCTCCGCCCGTTCCAATCGTCGACATCGAGGCCGACGGGAGCGACCAGTTCATCGCGTCGACAAGTTGAAACGTGATTTCGAATTGCCCGCTGCCAGTCGCGCTCCCGCTGACAACCTCTTCGGTCCCGCCGAGCGAGCCTCCCGCAGATGCAGTGAGAAAAACCCGCGCCGGTTCAAACTCAATGGTCAAAGAGCCTCGCGCTTGAAACGAATTCGTTCCCACTCCATCTTCCACGCTCGCGTCGCGCGAAATAGATGGATACGCACCTATGCCCGGCCCGCCGTCGTTCCCCATGCGGTTGCCGATTGTCGTAACGAGATTTCCCGCCGCAGTCGCCGACGATGTCGTCGAAGAGGTTTGAAATTGCCCGAGCGCAATCGACACCGGAACGCCCGCAACTCCAAGCGCGATGAAGTGCACAAACATACTCGGCTTTGGCATCGGCGACTCCTCGTGCAGCGGCAACAGCGCCCGCTCATCAACACGATTCAGCCGCCACATGAAGCCCGCATTTACTCAGGACACAAGAGAGTGTTATACGCGGGCAGAAACAGCACAAAGTCCGCGTCATCGACAACGCCATCACCGTTCAGATCCGCCGGGCACCCGGCCGGCATCGTCGGATCGGCGCAGTCCAGCGTGTCGTATGCCGGCAGAAAAAGAAGAAAGTCCATGTCGTCCACGACGTGATCGCCATTGAAATCCGCCGGACAGGGATTCACGGTCCCGAGCGAGAAACCAACCGAATAGGTGCCCCCGGTTTCACCCGATACGCCGAAGCTCTCAATCTCCGCCGAGGCTGTGATCGCCAGTCGATACTCGCCCGGAGCAAGTTCGCCCGTTGCGCCGCCAAATTCGCCCGTGTAGTTGAATATCTGCGTCGCGCCCTTCGAAAGCACGACGGATGTATTCCCGCTCGGCCCCGTTGTCGTGCCAGGTTCGATCTTCCAGGTTCTGGCAGTCGCAAGCGAAAAATCCACCCACACGCGCGAAAGCGCTGACACGCTTGCACTGTTGAACCCTTCCGCGGCCGAAATACTCACATAGAAAGAGCCCGTCGCGCTCAGTCCACTTTCAGCTAGCTCAAGTCCCATTTGTGCGCGGCTGAGCGCACTGCTCGGTCCCATCGACTGATCCGCGTTTGCGGAGTTTTGGAACAGGGGATACGCCCCCGCGTCATTGCTCTCAAATCGATCATTCACGCCAAATGTGGTATCGAGATGGCTGCTCGCCTGGGCCAGCACGCTCACCGTCGCACTTTGAAACTGCGCCCGCGCCGCCGCTGCAAAGCATGCACTCGCCACCAAACCAACAACAACGCTTCCACGATGTGCCATACGACCCCCTGACGAATTCGTCGTCAGTGAGTCTACCCCCGCACCCACCAATCTCCAAAGACATTCGGACCGCCCGCCGCCCGCAACTTACGGACAAAGCAGCTCGTTGTACGCCGAAGCAAAGAAAACAAAGTCGGCGTCGTCCACCAGCCCGTCGTCATTGAAGTCGGCCGGGCACCCCTCTTCGTGCCTCGCGTTGCGGAGTTGCAGGCAGATGAGCGTGTCGTACGCCTCGGCAAATTCCACAAAGTCCGCATCATCCACCAGCCGATCACCCGTCAGATCGGCCAGACAGAGCAGCCCTTCAAAGACCTCAAACTCAAGCTCGAATATTCCCACCGAGTTCAATCCGCTTGTCGCGCTCTGCGTTGCCGCGGTCAGCACGATCGTGTAGTCGCCCTCAGGCAACGCGCCGCGAATCTCGTGAATGTGCAAGCCTTCGTAGCGGAAGACTTCATTGCCCTCGAAGAGCATGACCGCCGAGCCCTCGCCATTGAGCTGACTCACATCGACCGAGTGGATCTCGTAGTAGTGCGGCCCGTGCACGTGGAAATCGATCTCGATCCGTGATTCAGCCGAAGCCGCCGCCGAAAGCAGGTCCGCGCCCGGCTTTACCCACGCGTTGGCAAAGCCGTTGGTGTAAATCAGCTTCTCGCCCAGAAAAAGCGAGTAGTCGGATGTCGACAGAATGCTGCTCTGCCCGATCGTTTGCCCCGCGTCCGAAAAGCCTTGCCAGTTCGGAAACGCACCTGCGCCACCCGGTTGATTCAATGAATTTGATCCGTCGGTTGTCACAAGATTGCTGCTGGCGGCAGTCGTTGCCGTCACGATCGCGTTCGCAAAGTTCACATGCGCAAGCGCGTGCCCCGTCGCAAACTCAGACGCGAGCCCCGCACCAACAGCCATCGCGCACAACGTTTTCGAACACATCCGCTTCTTCATGCATGCACCCTCTGCCTCGCGCCGGAACCGCAGGCCCCGCCGCTCGTGGCAGATGTACAAATCCAAGCGATCCCTTGCCGGTTTCGCCCCGCTTCTGTTCGAAAACGCCCGTCTTCGACTCTCTTAGCGCCCGCGTCCCGGCATCTTCCCGAACATCCGCTTCGGAGGAAGCTTCGTCGGAACGATCCCGCCCGGGAATTTCGTAGCGTCCACCTGGCCCGGCCCGCTCGCCGGCAGTTCAAGTCTTGACGCTTGCTCTGTGCGGCTGACCTTCGGCGCCGCAGGCGGTGCCGGCTCTGGCGTGCCTTCCGCGCGTTCGATCTGCAAGCCACCTTCCGGCCGGCCGCTCGAACTCTCCTCGCGCCAGCCCGTCGGGGGCTGATTGCCGACAAAGTCCGGATACTCGAGCTTCGGAATCTCCGCGTTGATCAGCATCTCGATGCTCGTGAGCAGGTCACCTTGTTGCGGAGTCACCAGCGAATACGCCAACCCGCCCTTGCCCGCTCGCGCCGTGCGCCCGATGCGGTGGATGTACAGCTCCGGGTCGTCGGGCAGATCGAAATTGATGACATGCGAAACGCCCTCGACGTCAATGCCGCGGCTCGCCAGATCCGAGCAGATCACAACAGCCAGTTTGCCGTCTTTCAACTGCTGCATCGTCGTATTGCGCTTGCCTTGGCTCATGTCGCCGTGCATCGCATGCGCCTCGATGCCGCGCGTGGTCAACCCCTTCGCCAGTTCATCCACCGTCCTCTTCAGACGGCAGAACACCAGCGTCAGCGCCGGCTCCTCGTGCGTCAGCACGTGCAGCAGCATCCGCTTCTTATCCCACTGTGCAACCGGAATGTGAAACTGCTTCACCAGGCTCGCGGTCAGCGAACCAGCGCTCGTCACAATCTTTTCCGGATTGTGCATGTGCTGGCGTGCCAGCCGCTCGACTTCTTCGCTCAGCGTCGCGCTCACGAAGATCGTCTGGCGACCCTCGGGAGGCGTGCCCGGTTTCGGGCACATGCTCAGAATCCGCTTGATATCGTCGCGGAACCCGATGTCGAACATCCGGTCTACCTCGTCGAGCACCGCGAAGCGGATGTTCTTGAGATGCAGGTAGCCCCGCTGCAGCATGTCCAAAATGCGCCCGGGCGTACCGACGATGATGTGCGATCCGGTTTCGAGCTGCCTCGTCTGCGCCTGAATCGACTGACCGCCGTACAGCGTGACCGCGCGGATTGGCGTGTGCTTCGCAAGCTCGTTGATCTCATCCGTAATCTGAATCGCCAGTTCGCGCGTCGGCGCGAGGATCAACGCCTGAAACTGCGTGTCCTTGCCGCACATGTGGATCAAGGGCAATCCGAATGCCGCCGTCTTGCCGGTGCCCGTCTTCGCCTGACCCAGCACATCGCGCCCCGTCAGCGCGATCGGAATCATTTTCGCCTGGATCATCGTGGGCTTGCTGAAGCCCATCTCCGCCAGACCCTTGAGCACGCTGTTGCGTAGCCCGAGCGTCGCGAAGTCTGCTGCGTTGTCGAAGACATTGTCCTGCGCAACCGGCTTGAACTCGTGATGCGTGATCACGCCATGGGGCGTGTGATGCGACATCTCGACAGTGTCCGCGGCATCCTGCGTTGCTTGCCGGCTCATGGCCTCGCCCTCAGCACCCTGAGGACCCGTGTTGGAACCCGTTTCGGGTTCGGAAGGGCTGGGGAACTCCGTCCCCTGATTCATGTTCATGTTTTCTCGACTCGTTGTATTAGACCGACAGAAGTACGTCCGAAGGAGTGGGGGTGGGGGTATAGGCCGTGAAGCCCCGTCATCCTGACGCCACCCGCACCCACAATTCTAGATCGGCTCGGCCCGCACACCAAAGCCATTTCCCGCAGGTCTTTGCCTTCGGCAAAATCACCCGGGCCGCCCTTCCATCGCTCCGCGCTCCAAGTTCCCAGTTCCGCGTTCCCGTCACCCCTTCAGCACAAACGCCCGCTCCCGCCACAGCTTCTCCACCAGCGGCCCAACAGCCCCCGAAGGCTTCAGCCCCGGCCCAAGGGGGTTCTCCCCTGCAATCCTCGGGTCCTGCGCACAGGCCACCAGCAAGTCGACCAGCCCTTCAAAATCGCTTACCGCGATCTGTTCCCGCTCGATCGTCGCCTTCCGCGTGTTCGTTCCTTCCTGCACCGCCGCCAGATCACCCATGTTGTGGTAGTTCCCGAGAGGCAAGCACACACACGTCGCATCAAATCCCGCGGCACAGAACACCGACGCCTCGCACGCCCCCCCGGCCATCAACTTCCTCTGCCATTTCCATTTCCGCGATTTATCGACCTTGTCCTTCGCATGTGGCGTCGAAGGCCCGCCCGCCAAGGCCTCCGCACACTTGGCGATCGCCTCGGTCAAATTCGGCGAGAAGATCGAAATCCGGTCCCCAACCCGCACAATCGGTCCGCCCCCGATCGGTGAGTCGTGCGGAAAGCTCCGGCTGTTCTCAAGCGCGATTACGATCGAGTTCTTCGGCATAGTCCCGTCTTTACACGCCGCGATCGCCCCGATAAACCCGATCTCCTCCGCCCGCGTGAAAATCAGCCGTACATCGCGCGCCGTGTCCTTGTTCTCTTCGATCACATCCATCGCGGCAAGCGCCGCGGCGACCGCCGCAAGATCATCGCACGCGCACGTGTGCAGAATCCCATTCAATATCTCCGCCGGCGGCAGATCCCACACCGCCACATCGCCAACTTTCAGTCCCTCAGTCGTGTCATTCGTATCGCTCAACTCCGCCGTGTAATGCTTGAACGGCGATTCGCTCCCGTTCACCGGCGCTGCGCTCGCCTCGCCTGTGAGCGTCGCGTTGTGCCGCGTATCAGTCGAACTCCAGACCGTGACCTTCGCATCCTTGAAGTAGTCATCCATCACCCCGCCGCGGAACGAGAGCTCCACGCACGAAGGCGACACGATCCGCTCGATCACAAACGCAGGATGGTCGAGGTGCGCCGTGATGTAGACCGGTGGAAGATCGCTCCCCCGCGCATCGCGCATCGAAACCACAATGTTCCCGCTCGCGTCCTCGAGCCGCACGAGGCCCGCGCGCGACTTCACCCAGTTCCGGATGTACTCAATGACGCGACCTTCGCGCCCCGCCGCCGTCGGCAACTGCGTGACTTCGAGCAACCACTTCCGATGCATCTCCCGCCGATTCGCGCTGATCATCCCAAATGCTAGTGGCACGCAGCCTCCGCCCGGTGTTGTTGTAATCAAATCATGGAGCGCGATGGAAATGCGGCGCAACACTCTTTCCGCATCTTCTTCGCCAGCTATGTCCGAGCTTGGCTGGGAACGCAAACCACTGCAGCAATTCCGCGTCACTCCGCTTCACACCTCGGGACTTAAATGCCTTTCGAACTAGTCGCCACATACAACCAGGGCAGGTTTGACGTCGAACACGATCCATATTGAATGGCTTTGCAGCGGTAATCCTCAGCAGCTATCGCGATTTGGTTCGCTCCGATATCTTTTTGCTCCCGTCAGGAGCATCCGCCCCGGCACTTGGACGACACGCACCGTCGCCGGTGTGGCATCCACCCGCAGGTTGTCGATTGTGGGATAGGTGAGCCGCCAGTTCCCAGCCTCAGGCTTGTAGGTTCGGGACGCACTCTCGCGTTGATCGAAGGAGACGCGGAAAGTTCCCACGAGAGATTCGCCCGGCAGGAGGTACCGGTTCAGACGCGCACCCGGCATCGGTAGTCTGCAACATGAGGAAGACATGTATTCCGATTGATCCGCTCCCGTCAACGTCGCTTCAAGGTCTTCCCACCGAAACGAATCAACATGCACGCGCGTCGTCCCCGTGTTCCGCATCACAACGACTCCGGTGATCGCTTCGCCAAGCTTCCACTCGTCATGGTGTGGCGTGATCTCCACGTCGATACGCCCGCCTTTTTCCTCCGTGGGCGGCGACTCGCCTCTCGAAAAAGACGGTCGAAAATCCGGGCCTGTCCACCACGCAACAAAGTGCGCCGCCTTGAACGAGGAAGTCACATCCAGTTCAGGATTGAACCACGGATCATGTCCGCGACGGACAACCGCGTCGCGCGTTAGCGCGTGCAGTTTTCTGTTGGTGTCGCCACACAGATGGTCGAGGTTGTTCTTGGATTCCGCGGCCCAATCCCCAATCACCCCGTCAGGTTCTTTGGGCTCTATCGCCGTGGGAATCTCAACTTGCCAGTGATACACCGTTCCATCGGTCACGTACACCTCAACACCGTACTCCGCCGGTATAACCGTTCGCGCCGCGGCCCGCAACTCCACGCAGACCCGCCTCCCGATCTCGTTGAGTGCCTCTAGTTGGATCGGCCCGTTTGTCCACCGCACCCGCGCCTGCAGGATCCAGTCCGGAGATGTCTGCGGTGTCAAGCGCTCGTACCAACGGTGCACGATCGTTCCCGTTGCGACAGCTGCTCCGAGAAACACAACCAGCCCCGCCGCGCTGACCCAATACGACCGCACCCGCAGCCCGTTCCGAATTGCCCCGTCCAGCGACAAGTTCATCCCGCACTCCGGGCACAGGGATTCGGCCGTTCCCAGTTCCCGAAGTCCTTCCAGCGAGAATTTACACGTTGAGCAATGAGGCCCCGCCCCAATCAGCCGGCTCCGCCCGCCCGCGATGAACGCAATCAGCCCCAGAGCCGCAAAAAACGAAAGGGCTGTCAGGTGCAGCGCAGAGGGGGACACTCCCGCGGTCCACCAGATAAGAGCGATCCAGCCGAAAAAAAGAACCACACCGAGCAGGAGGCTGCAGCGGACGAAAGGCCGGACTAGTACATGCCCTTGTATTGCAATGCTCCCATTCCACGCTCTTCGAGTTGTAGCGCCGGGGTCTGCGATTCGGTTCGGAGCGAAAGAAGAGAGAATTCGCCACGAATCCCCCCGCACGTCAAACGGAAAGACCGTGAACTCTGCACGGGGAAACTACATCCCCTTCGCCGCTTCCAGCGTCCTCTTAATCCCTTCGGGGAAATCCACCAACGGCTCATACCCCAGCAGCTTTCGCGCAGCGGAAATATCCGCCGACGAATGCCGCACATCCCCCGCCCGCGGCGGACCAAACGTCGGCGTCGAATCCACTTTCAGCACCTCTCCCATGTGCTTCAAAACCGCCAGCAGCGAAATTCGCGCGCCCGTCCCGATGTTCACAACCTCGCCCGCAAGCGCCTTCTCCGAAGTCGCCGCCAGCATGTTGGCAAGTACAACATTGTCGATGTACGTGAAGTCCCGCGTCTGTTCACCATCACCCAGCACCCGAGGCTGCTTCTTCGCGCTCAACGTATCCGCAAACGCGCTGATCACCGCCGCGTACGGGCTCTTCGGATCCTGCCTTGGCCCGAAGATGTTGAAGTAGCGCAGGCTGATACACGACATCCCGAAGCACCGCGCAAACGTCCGCAGCAGCATCTCCCCCGTCACCTTGCTCATTGCATACGGCGACCACACATCCGGCACGTCCGTCTCTTTGCTCGGCAAACTCGGCGAATTTCCATACGCCGCGGCACTCGCCGCAAACATCACCCGCTTCACCCCCACATCCTTCGCCGCAAGCAGCACGCGCTGCGTCCCATCCACATTCACTTGCAAGCACTTCTCCGGCTTCTCGACGCTCTCCGGCACGCTCACCATCGCCGCCTGATGGAAAACAAGGTCGCATCCGCTGATCGTCCGCCGCAAAATCGTGTCATCCAAGATGCTCGCTTTGACGAACTGAAGAGTGCCCTCGTTCGCCCCGCCGTCTTTGGGTGCCGCCGCCTTCGGTAAATTGCTCTCAAACCCTCCGCTCAAATCATCCAGCACCCGAACATTTGCACCGCAAGCAACGAGTGCCTCCGACAAGTGCGAACCAATGAACCCGGCCCCACCGGTCACCAGCGCAGTCTTCCCGCGCAGGTTCGAAGCGATCTTCGGAAACTTCTCAACGATGAAATGCGCTTTGCTCATGCCCGCCTTGTTTGAATCCAGAAGCCCGGTTCGTACGAAGTTCATTCACGCAAAGATCGGTGATGGTGGGAAACGCCCTTCATCCGCGACCGGATTGACGCCCCGCGGCAGTTCAATCCCTCTTTCTATCGGTCGCACCCCACCCGTCTCCGAATCTTCGCTCCCCGACCGTCGCTATTCAACCCGCACTAAACTGGTCCTGTGAGGGAGGTTTCAGCCATTAGTCAGCAAGCTCAATCTTCAACCCGCCGTAATCCGCACGCCGAGTGGTCCCTTTCCGACCGCCTCGCCTGGGTCGCCGCCTTCCGCGTCGCAGTCGCCTCGCATCAGGATGAAATGATCGACCTGATCGCCCGCGACATGGATAAGCCCTCGTTCGAGGCGCTCATGGGCGACATCCTGCCCCTTCTCTCTGCCTGCAAGTGGACCGAGAAGCGGGCCGGCACGCTCCTCTCCCCGCGCCGACTTCGTCACGGAGGCGTCTTCTCGCTCGCCAACAAAGCTCTTCTTACCCGCGCACCTCTCGGCCACGTCGCGATCATCGCAACGTGGAACTATCCGATCCAGCTCCTCGGCATCGAACTCCTGCAAGCCCTCGTCACCGGCAACCGCGTCACAGTCAAACCATCCGAGAACGCCCCGCGCTCGCAAACCCTTCTCCTCGAGCTCGCGCGCGACGCCGGCAAATCCTGCAACATGCCCGCCGATCAACTCGCCTGGACTCCCGCAACCCGAGAAGCTGGCGCAACGCTCTTGAAGGACCATCACTTCGATCACGTCGTCTTCACCGGCTCCACCAGCGTCGGTCTCGCGATTGCCGAAACGCTCGCGCCGACAATGACGTCCAGCACGCTCGAACTTTCCGGCCGCGACAGCGCCTTCGTCCTCGACGACGCCGATCCCGAGCTCGCGGCAAGTGCCATCTGGCAAGGCGTCGACATGAACACCGGCCAGACCTGCATGGCCCCGCGCCGCGCCCTCGTCGATGAAAAGGTCTACGCCGATTTCGTCCGCCGCATCGCCTCCCGCGCCGGCGCCGCCCGACCACGTCCGCTCATCAACGAGCAATCCGCCAAGCAGTGCTACGAACTCGCTCGCGATTGCCAAGCCAAGGGCGGCCGTTCGCTCGCCGGAATCGTCGAAGCTCCCGAGGCCGACAGCAACGGCCGTCTCCGCTGCCTGCGTCCGATGGTCTTCGCCGATTGCCCGCGCGATGTCCCTCTCGCCGAAGGCCGCCACTTCGGCCCGCTCCTCGCCGTCATCCCCGTCAAAAACCTCGAGGATGCGCTCCGCATTCACGATGGAATCGATCAGGTCCTCACGACGAGCGTCTTCACCCGCAATCCGGCCCGCGTCGAAGGCTTCCGCCATCGCCTCCGTTCCACCATCATCACGGTCAACGACTGCCTTTTGCCGACCATTCACCCATCCGTCGGCCTCGCCGGCCACGGCATGTCCGGCTGGGGAGTGACGAAGGGCGAAGCCGGCCTCCTCGCCATGACGCGCCCGATCTACACCACCCAGACCATCCCGCTCTTCCGCTTCTCGATGGAAGCCGTTTCGCCCTCCATCGAAAAAGGCATGTCGCAGTTCATCAAGTTCTGGTACGGAGCCAAGAAACAGGGCACGGCCGCCCCACGCACGCTTTCGGCCCCCAACAGCGACGTTGCGCCCGAGACTCAGTCTCGAAAACCCGAACAAGTGGCTGCAACTTCCGCCGCAAATTGACAGCGAAATCGGCTCCGGCGCGAAATATCATTCCGCCTGTCTCTCTTTGCTATTTGCAATTTGCCATTTGGCCCTTTTTCTGAGCCCCCCATGCCCACCCAACATGTAGTCGTCATCGGCGCAGGCCTTGCAGGCCTCGCCGCCGCAGCCGAACTCTCCACCGCCGGCGTCAAGGTCACGCTCGTCGAATCCAACAAGCACCTCGGCGGCAAGATGAACCTGCTCGAGATCGATGGCTTCAAGTTCGACATGGGCCCGACCATTTTGACGATGCCTCAGGTCCTCAAAGGCATCATCCGCCGCAGCGGCCGCCGCGTCGAAGACCTCATCGACTTCGTCGACCTCGACCCGCAGTGGCGCTGCCACTTCGAAGACGGCACCGTCATTGACCTCCGCAAGGACGTGAACACCTTCGCGTCGCAGCTCGATGCCCAGTTCCCCAGCACCAAGCCCGGCGAAGGCTACAAGAGCTTCATCGAGTACAGCCGCAAGCTCTACCGCCTCAGCGAAAAGGTCTTCTTCTACAAGGACCTCGGCGCCGCGACCGACCTCATGTTCAGCCCGCCCAAAGCCAAAGGCATCGGCGGCGACCTGATGGCGATGGTCGGCACCATGCACTCGACCGTTGCAGCACAGATCGAGAAGTACGTTCCCGAGCCGCATCTTCGTCAGGTGATGGAGCACTTCCTTCAGTACGTCGGAAGCAGCCCGTTCATGGCCCCGAGCATTCTCAGCCTCATCGCCGCTGCGCAGGTTGACTACGGCTGCTGGTACTCGATGTCCCCCAAGAAAGCCGGCGAACCGCTTGATGGAGGCACCCGCTGTGTCGCCCGCGCTCTCGAGCGCATCGGCCGCGAACAGGGCGTGACCTACATCACCGGCCGCCGCGTCAGCCGCATCGTCGAGCGCGACGGCAAGGTCATCGGCGTTGAGCTCGAATCCGCCGGCGGCAGTTCAAACGGGAAGCCCGCCGACTTCATCGCCGCCGACGCCGTCGTCTCAAACTGCGACGTCCAGCGCACCAACCGCGACCTGCTCGCCGCGCCGGCTGCTCGCGCCGAACAGCGAGCCATCGCCAAGAAGTACACCCCCGCCTGCAGCGGCGTGGTCCTTTATCTCGGCCTCAACAAGCAGTACGACCACCTCAGCCACCACAACTTCTTCTTCAGCAAAGACAGCCACGCCGAGTTCAACGACATCTATTCGAAGGGCATCCCCGCCCGCGACCCAACGCTCTACATCGCCGCCCCTTCGCGCAGCGATCCAACTCAAGCCCCCCCCGGCGGCGAGGCGCTTTACGTCCTCATCCACACGCCATACATCCGCGACGGCCAGAAGTGGGATGGTCCGGGCGGCCTGATAGAAACGTACAAGCCCGTCGTTCTCGAAAAGATGCGCCGCATGGGCTTCGCCGACATCGATCGCCACATCGTCGTCGAGCGCACCCTCAGCCCCGCCGGCATCGAGAAGATGTACAACGCCGAAGGCGGCGCGATCTACGGCCTTGCATCCCACGGCCGCATGCACGGCGGCTTCAAGCCCAAGAACCGCTCGCGCGTCTACAAAAACCTCTATCTCGCCGGAGGCAGCGCGAATCCCGGCCCCGGAACACCGATGGTCATGATGTCGGGCGTGACTGCCGCGAACTGCCTCCTCGAAGACTGGAAGATCCCGCTTCCGACGGAATCAGGCCGTTCGGTGACATCATCGATCGTCGAGCCAAAGGGTCAGCCGGTCGCCGTGTAAAATCGGCCGCATGAGTGCAGGTACGTTGCAGCAATCCGCTTCGCCGCTCGATTGGCCCGACTTGGAAAACCTGAGTGATCCGGCGCGTCTGCGTGAACGCGTCGCGCGCGTGCCGCGCTGGTTCCACGAATTCGAATTGCCCGGTGGCGTCTGGACACGAGGCTATTACAAACCCGCGCCCAAACTCCATCGCTTTCACATCCCCGAACGTCTCGACGGCCAGCGAGTCCTCGATGTCGGCGCGTGGGATGGTTACTTCACCTTCGAGTGCGAACGCCGCGGCGCGGCTTCGGTCACATCGATGGACATGTGGGAACCCGAGATCAACGCGACCAGCGAGGGCTACGCCGTCGCGCACCGCGCGATGCAGTCGCGCGCCGTTCCGGTCAAGGGCTCCGTGCACGATCTCGATCCCGCCGTGCATGGCCAGTTCGATCTGGTTCTCTACCTCGGCGTCCTCTATCACCTCACCAACCCGTTCGAATCGCTCCAGAAACTCCGCGCCGTGACCAAGCGCACGCTCATCGTCGAGACCGCATCCGACATGCAGCTCACCTCCAGCCCCGCGCTCGCGTTCTATCCCGGCTTCGAACTGAACGGCGACGGCTCCAACTGGTTCGCGCCCAACGCCGCAGCCCTCGTCGGCATGTGCAAAGCCGCCGGCTTCCGCGATGCCAAGGTCATGTGGTCGATGGGCCCGCTCACCCGAACCACCCGCGCCGCCGTTCGCTTCGTGCGCAACGGCGAAAACCCAATCCGCGGCCTCGCCCGCGGCCGTCTCATCGTCCACGCATTCGTTTAAATCAAGAGTTCCGCCCGTGCAGACTGCGTTATCATCTGTCATGGTCGAAGTGCAGGAAAGATCCGTAATCGCAGAGCCAAAGCCAAGCACGGCTCCGTTCGGACTGCGCCAACCCGCATCGCCCCTCGATTGGCCCGACCTCGAAAATCTCGATGACGTTCGCGTCCTCCAGGCCCGCATCGATCGCATTCCGCTCTGGCATCACAAGTTCAAACTCCCCGGTGGAGTCTGGACCAAAGGGCCGTTCAAGCCCGAAGAGCGCCTTCATCGCTTCGGCATTCCCGAACGTCTTGATGGCCAGACTGTACTCGACGTCGGCGCGTGGGACGGGTTCTACACCTTCGAGTGTGAACGCCGCGGGGCTCAAGTCACCTCAGCCGACACCTGGAATCCCGAGCACTTCGTGACCAGCGAGGGCTACGCCGTCGCGCACCGTGTGCTCAATTCCAAGGCCCGCCCGATCCGCGTTTCGGTGCACGATCTCGATCCCGCGGTCCATGGCCAGTTTGATCTCGTCCTCTTCTTCGGCGTGCTCTATCACCTGACCAATCCGTTCGAAGCGCTTCAGAAGCTTCGCGCCGTGACCAAGCGAACACTGATCGTCGAGACCGCCTCCGACATGCGCCTCGCAAGCTGTCCCGCGCTCGGCTTTTACCCCGGCACAGAACTCGAGAGCGACAACACCAACTGGTTCGCGCCGAATGCCAGTGCGCTCGAAGGCATGTGTCGCGCTGCCGGTTTTAGAGAAGCCAAGCTCTACTGGCAGATGAGCTTCCCCAAGGCCGTCGCCCGGGCCGGTTACCGGCTGCTTCGACACGGCGCAAACCCGATCACCTCGTTCAACCGGGGCAGAATTGTCGTCCACGCGACGGTTTGATGAACGACTACTCGCAAACGAGCGCGTTGTAATACGGCAGGAACATGACGAAATCAGCGTCGTCGACGAAGCCGTCGCCGTTCCAGTCGCAGAGCTTGCTTGCGTCGGGGACGACGAGAGCGTTGTACGCGGGCAGGAACAGGACGAAGTCGGCGTCGTCGACGAATCCGTCTTCGTTGAGATCGCCGGGGCAGTAGATTTGGACATTGATCGCGCTAATTCCGAATCCGCCGCATTCGTTGCCTGAGGCAAACGAATACGCGCCGGCGTCGGCGGGGATGAACGGATCGATGACCATGATTTCCGACCACGCGCCGAGGACGCGGCCGCCTTCGGGGATATCGACCTCATTCAGCCGCCAGTTGTACGTGCGCGGTCCGGGGCCTTCGACTGCGCCGTAGAAGACGACGCGATCGCCGGTGCGGGGCGTGAAGTCCGGTCCTTGGAATCTCGTCGGGGCCAGCGGGCCGCACTCGGTTGTGCTCCAGTCGTTGCACTGCCACGAGGCGATGTCCTGATTGGCCGTCGCAGCGCCCGCGCCGGCGGTGAAGCCGACCCACGCGCATCCATCATCACCAAAGAGGGGCGAGCCGTTGTCGAGCGTGCTCAAATTGAGCGGGCAGAACAGCACGGGCATGTCCTGGAGATACACGAAGAGAATCCCGGGCGTGTACTCGATCTTAACGTCGTAGGTGCCGCCGTCGGTAATCCAGTCCGGCAGAGTCGTGTGCGCGAGCGATGCGTCATCCTCGACGGAGTTGCTGTCGGCGCCCCGGGTCTGCACGCTGACGTGCGGGCCCGCGAATTCTTCAGAGAACACGAACGTGTCGAACTCGATCGCCACCGAACGCGGGATGCCGTCGTAACCGATTCCCGATCCGCCGCTGCCGACCGCCGTGTCGCTATCGGCCTGGAGCACGAACGCAAAGCCATCGGCCGATCCGCTGTTGATCGAGAAGCGGAAGGTGGTGACGAAGCCCCGGTTGACCGCGGACTGCGTCGTCACGAACCACGCGGAGCCGGCGCCATCCTGCCCCGACTTGGTCAGGCGCAGCACGTCGTCGACGGCTTCCGCGCGCCCGACCAGCGAGAGCCCGGAGGTGTCGCTGAAGTCGGCATACTGAAACACCGCGCCGCACTGACCAAAGGCCGCAGCGCCCGCGCTCATCGCGGTCGCGAGGACGATCGAACACACACCGGTACGCATATGAAAACCCCTCCCGCGGCAGGCCGCGAAGTTGAAGCACGAGAATACAGCACGATGCAAGCCCAGAAAAGAAAAGGTACGTGAAGGATGTGGTGAAGCGAGTAGTTCAACGCTGAATTCCGACTTTCGAAGGGTTTTCCGGACGTCGAGTAGGCCTCGGATGTCCGCTGAAGTGGCATCCGGTGTGGTGGCGTGTGAGCCAAAGCGTTCGGGGTTGGCCGGTGCAACGATTCCACTCGTGATGACCAAGCCCAATTCCAACAGCCCCGACTTCATCCCTGCGGCATACTCCGCGCGATTTATCTACTACTTCAACAAGTTCGTGCGGCGGATGTTTCGGAAGGGGTTTCATGCGGTTCGGATTCTGCCGGAGCATGCCAATGCGCTGGCGGAGTTCAATGAGCGAGATGGGCCGCTGCTGGTCTTGCTGAGTCACAGTTCGTGGTGGGATCCGCTTTTGAGTCTTGTTCTGCACATGCACTACTCGCCGAGGCGCGAGCCGATGGCGCCGATGGATGCGTCGCAGCTTCGCAAGTTTGGAATCTTCAGGCGGATCGGGCTCTTCGGGATCGACCCGGATGATCCGAAAAGTCTTGAAGCGATGGGGGCCTACGTTTCGGCCAATTTCGCTCGGAACCCAAAGAGTTCCTTGTGGATCACTCCTCAGGGGCGGTTCACCGATGTTCGGATGCCGATCGAGATTCGGCCGGGCGGGGCGGTGATCGCGGCGAAGACTCCGGGGATTTCGGTATTGGTGCTCGCGGTTGAATACGGGTTCTGGACAGACCAGAAACCCGAGGTGTTTTTGAGCTGGAAGCCGGTGCATGCGGCGGCCGGGCGCGAGGGGTCGACTGCGGCTTGGCATCGGGCGATTCTGGAAGCAATGACTGAAAACAACCTGGTTTTGTCGGACGCAGTGAAGTCGCGGGACCCGGCGAAATTTCTGGCGGTCTTTGACTCCGGGGGCGCGGCAGCGACGAACTGGTGGTACGACCTCTGGCTTCGTTTGCGGGGCCGGTCTTCACGCGTGGAAGACCGGCACTTTGCCCAATCCCCATCGCGTTCGAACGGTTCGGAAGCAGCAACATCAACCCACCCATGAGCATTCTCGCGATCATCCTGAGTGTGTCGTTTGCGTTTGCCGCGCTTGCGCTGGTGATGACGGTGGTGAACATCATCATCTATACACGTCCTCCTGCGGCGGTTGCCTCTGGTTCCGGGCCGCTGGTGACGGTGTGCATTCCGGCACGGAACGAAGAAGAGAACATCGCGGCATGCGTGCGGTCGGTGCTTTCAAGCGGGCACGCAAATCTGGAAGTGCTGGTGTACGACGACCAAAGCACGGACCGGACGCCGACGATCGTGCGCGAATTGATCGCCGGAGATGCTCGAGTGCGCGCGGCCGAAACTGTTGCGCTGCCGTCGGGCTGGAACGGAAAGCAGCACGCGTGCTGGCGGATGGGGCAGCAGGCTCGAGGCGAGTGGATGATTTTCACGGATGCAGACGTGCGGTTCGAGGTCGAATGTGTCGGTCGTGCGCTCGCCTCGGCGGCGCAGCGGAAGGCCTCGCTGGTTTCGACTTTTCCGCGGCAGATCACGGGCACGGTCTCGGAAGACCTCGCAGTGCCGATGATGTTCTTCGTGCTCTTTTCGTACCTGCCGATGCCGATGATGCGGGCCGGGAACTCGCCAACGGCTTCGGCTGGATGTGGGCAATTTTTGATGGTGACGCGCGAGGCGTATGACAAGTCGGGCGGACACAGCGCGTTCAAAGACTCGATGCACGACGGCGTGAAGATGCCCCGCGAAGTGCGGAAGGCGGGCTTCCACACCGATTTGTTTGATGGCACTGATCTGGTCAGTGTGCGGATGTATCGCGGGCTGACGCAGACATGGCGCGGGTTTACGAAGAACGCGTACGAGGGGATCGGGTCGCTCGGGTTGCTCGGCTTCTTCACAGTCGTGCACTTGCTCGCGCATGTGCTGCCGTGGGCGGTTGCGCTGATCGCTGCCAGCCGCTGGATGTCGGGGACGTTGACGGCGGATTGGCGTGCGGCGGGAGTACTCGCCGGCGTGTGCGTCGGGCTGAACCTGGTGCAGCGGCTGATTCTGTCGATGCGTTTCCGGCAGGGGATGGTGCCGGTGATTCTGCATCCAGTTGGCGTGCTCTTCATGACGGTGATCCAGTGGTACAGCTTGTATCTGGCGCGGACGAATCGGCGGGCCTGGAGGGGGAGAGTGGGTGTTGGGGTCGCGGCGGGGTGAAAGAGGAGAAGGGGCAAAGGGGCAAAGGGGCGGAGGGACAGAGGGGCAAAGGGATTTGGGAGGTCTCGGTCACCTGATTTGATTGCGACGCCACCGATGTTGCGCGGCTCCTTCGCTGAGAAAAGGGCTTTTGCGAAAGCCCGGAAATTTCCGGAAACGATTGCAATCGGCGTCCCCCGGCGGCGTGAAGCTCCCAACTAACGCGGAGAAACAACGCATGGGCGGTATTCGTCTATTCCGGGCGCGATGGAATTCGTTTGTCGTCAAGGGCTTGGGGCCGAGGGGATTTTGTTCCCATTCGGTGGGCGCGAAGCCGCCCGGCGTTGGTTCTCCACTTCTTGCTCCAATTGCACTGGCGGGCTGGATCGCAGGCGTCGCGGGGGCGGCACTGCCACCCGTGCCGGTCCCTGCTGAAAACCCGATCACCGAGAGCAAGCGCGTGCTGGGCAAGATTCTGTTCTTTGAAGAGCAGATCTCGACGAGCAACGTTGTTTCGTGCGCGACGTGCCATGTGGCGGCCAGCGGCGGGGCGGATCCACGCCCGGCGGCGCACCCGGGACTTGACGGCATCCTCGGAAACGGCGATGACATCCAGGGTTCTCCGGGCGTTGTGAAGGCGGACACGTTCAACAGTTTTCAGCTCGATGCCTTGTTTGCGCTTCGGCCGCAGGTGACGAATCGGGCGGCGAATTCGAACATCAACGCGGTGTATGCGCCGGATCTTTTCTGGGATGGGCGGGCGCGGACGACATTTGTTGATCCTCAAACCGGACAGGTCGCAATTGCCAGTGACGGCGCGCTCGAGAGCCAGTGCGTGAATCCGCCGGTGAGCAGTGTTGAGATGTCGCACTCGTCTATGGATTGGACGGGGATCGAGCAGCGCTTGCAGCGGGTGCGTGCGCTCGATCTCTCGACGAATATCCCGGCGGATGTGCAGGCGGTTTTGAACACCACGCGTTCGTATCGCGAACTTTTCCGGCAGGCGTACGGCGACGAAGCGATCACCTCGAAGCGGATTGCGTTCGCGCTCGGGACGTACCAGCGGACGCTGATTTCGGATCAGACGCCGTGGGATGCATTCCAGGCGGGCAATCAGAACGCGCTGACGCCGAATCAGCGTCAGGGATTGCAGGCATTTCTGAGCGTGGGTCCGGGCGGGACGAACTGCACGGCGTGCCATGTGCCCCCGATGTTCACAGACAACACGTTCAGGAACCTCGGTCTGAGGCCGATCGCGGAAGACAACGGACGTCAAGCCGTGACGGGCGCGAACGGTGATCGCGGCAAATTCAAGGTGCCGGGGCTGCGCAACGCGGGGTTGAAGCGGACGTTCATGCATAACGGGCAGTTCAACCAAGTGGCGCAGGTGATGGGTTTCTACGGGGGCGTGCGCAATAACAATCCGAACCCGGACAACCGGGATCCGGTGCTGAACACGGTGAATCTGCCCCCGCAGCAGGGCGGGCAGGTGCAGGACTTCATTTCGAATGGGCTACTTGATCCGCGGGTGCGTGATCAGACATTCCCGTTTGATCGGCCGGCGATTTTCGCGAGCCCGGCTCGGGCCGCGAATCAGGCAACTGTGGTGCAGGGCACCGGCGTCGCAGGGAGCACGGGCACACCTCGGATCGTGGTGCAGTCGGCCCCGATGATGGGCAACCGCGATTTCAAAGTTGGTCTCGACGGTGCAAAGCCGGGCGCGACGGCGCGGCTTGGTGTTTCGACCGTCGCGCCGGTGAACGGACGCATCACGCCACAGAGTTTCTTTGGTGAAATGACAGTGGGAAGCAGCGGCGTGACTTCGGGTGTGGCGACGCAGTTCTGGCCCTTGCTCGCCGGGAAGGTGAGCAGCGGAGAGGTGCTGTTTGCACAGTGGTTCGTGGACGATGCCGCGGCCGTTGGGGGACAGGCTTTGTCGAGCGTGATCCGGCTGCCGATCTTCTGCGGCAGCGCGGGATGTCCGAGTGTCTGCTCGATGGCGGACTTCAACGGCGATGGTCTGGTGGACGACACCGACTTCGTTCTCTTCGCCGATGCCTACGACGCGTTGAACGTTCCGGTGGCCAATGTGCTCGGCGACTTGAACGCGGATTCGCTCGTCGATGACGCCGACTTCGCGGCATTCAGCATCGCGTACGACACGCTGATCTGTATGTGACTCAGATGTGACTGAATCTTGATCACGCCCTGCCGGAGTCGGCGGGGCGATTTTTATTTTTGGTGGCCGGTTGCCGCTGAGAATGGCGACGGCGGCCAGGAATGCGTCGGCCTTGAGTTGAGACGAGCGTTCGGACTCGGGTGTATTGAGGAATTTCAGGAGTACGTTGCCTCGGGCTTGGAGGCGTTCGCGGAATTCGCGACGCTCTCCAAAAGCGCGACGGAGCGTCTCGACAGGAACGACGTAGGTGGCAGGGCCGGAGGAATTGGGGCGGTGCGGGCTGATCCGGATAGTCTACCACAGACCTATCAAAATAAACGGCATTTGTTTGGGTTCTCGAAATATCGAGCGTAAATTCAGTGAGCACGGGAAGTTGCGGATTGTGAAAACCCTGTGGACAACCCGCTTTGTGTCTTGATTGGGGCGGGTTAACGTTCGGGTGCCGTGTGAATGCTGAGCGAAGAGACGTTGCGGACCCAGCGTGCGTGCTTTTTGTCGTTGGTCGCGATGACACGGAGCGGGCCGTCGCGACCGGTGATCGGCGCGCCGTTGGCGCGGTCGGCGATGAGGACGACGCCGTCGCTGAATTCGTCGGAGAGTTCGGGGAGGGCGTAGACGACGGCGTAGTTTTCTCCGGATTCGGCGAGGAGGTAATCGCGAAGACGGGCGCCACGCATGGATTGGCCGAACTTCATTCCGGCCTTGGTGAGAACATCCTGGACGGTAACGCCTTCATACTTCACTTCGGCATCGTCCTTGTCTTTGACTGAGACGGTCCGGCGGGGCAGTGCCGCGAGGTCGGACGCGGTGAGCTTTGTATCTTGAAGTCCAACACCTTTGATGCTGAGTGCGGGAGCCGATGTCGCGTTGGGTGCAGCGGGGGCGGAAGTTTCGGGAGGACGCTGAGCCGCGAAACCGAAAATCGTGAAGAGCCCGACGAGGAGAAGGGTGGCGTGACGCATGGAGGCTCCTTGACGTATTGGCGCAGTCTACGCGGAGATGCTGCTGTGTTGGGGCGATCGTTGCGGGCCTGGTCGTAGCATTGTGCATGAAACCGTTTATGTGTGCCGCGGCAGCGGGAATGACGTGCGCGGCTATGCAGGAAATTCGGGCCGATGTCGTGACGCTCGGCTCGGTTTCGGATAACACCGTGATCTACAACGCGCTGGGTGCGGTTTCCAACGGCGCGGGAACGGTGATGCTTTCGGGAGCGAACGGGCAGATTGAGGCGAGGCGAGCGGTGGTGCGATTCGCGGTTGCTGCGACGATTCCGGCGGGGTCGCGCGTGCTCGATGCGGAACTGCAACTGACGAATACGTTGGGGGCGCCGTCGCCAGAAGACTGCTCGCTGCACCGGTTGCTTGCATCGTGGGGCGAGGCGGGCTCGTTCGGTGCGATGGGACAAGGCAGCGGTGCACCAGCGGAACCGGGTGATACGACGTGGCTGCACCGGTTCTATCCCGATGTGTTCTGGACCATTCCGGGCGGAGATTTTGTTTCGGGCGCGAGTGCGACGACACACGTAAGTATGGATGGAGTGTGGAAATGGGCTTCGGCGCAGGTCGTGAAGGATGTGCAGTTCTGGCTTGACTATCCCGGGTCCGATTTTGGATGGTTGATCAAGGGCGATGAAGTGAACCTCCGGACGAACAAGAGATTCTCGACGCATGAGGAGCCGAACGAGGAGATGCGGCCGCGGCTGGTGGTGACGTTTGATGCGTGCCCGGCGGATTTGAATGGTGATGGTGTTGTCGACGACGCGGACTTTGTGGTCTTTGTGTTTGCGTACAACGTGCTTGATTGCACGGATCCGGCGATGGGTGCGGGATGTCCGGCCGATTTGAATTCGGATGGCTTTGTGGATGATGCGGATTTTGTGGTGTTCGTTGCGGCGTACAACGAGCTGTTGTGCGCAGGCTGAACCTGTTGGGCGCGTCAAACCATGCGGCAGGGTGATGCCGACTAATAAAATCTTCATGTTGGACGATGCGCGGCTTGCGCACTTGGCAATGCAGAAACGTGTAAATTTGGCGTCAAAGCTATTTGTAAGGCGGAACTTCGATGCGACAATGGCGAAAGTTCTGGCTGGTGACAATCGTCACTCGTGTGGGCGCGTTTTTTCTTGAGCTTCGAAGGACAATGACAGGGAGCTTTCCATGCGAATGGGCGCGCTGGGTGTTGTGTCGGTCTGCTTGACGGCTCTTGCTTCGGGCGCGTCGGCCGGGAGTCTGGTCTGGAAGAATCGTCTTCCGTCGGAGCGGTCGAATGTCGGCTTGGCGTACGACTCGGCGCGCCACAAGGCGGTCGCGTTTGGCGGTCAACTCAAATCGAACGGCTCGTACACCAACGAGACGTGGGAGTGGGACGGGGCAAACTGGAATCAGCGGGCGGTGACGGGCCCTTCAGCGCGTTCGTCGTTCGCGATGGCCTATGACCCGGTGCGGCAAAAGACAGTGCTGTTCGGCGGCATGAACACGGCGGGGTACAGCGACGAAACGTGGGAATGGGACGGGCAATCGTGGACGAAGCTTGCCGTGCCCGGGCCGACGGCGCGGACGGACGCGGAGATGTGTTTCGATTCGACGCGCAATGTGATGGTGATGTTTGGCGGTTGGGACTTGACGTATCTTGCGGATACGTGGGAGTGGGACGGCGCGGCGTGGACGAAGCGAGAGGTGACCGGACCGACGGGACGCAGGGCGTACGCGCTCAGCTTTGACAGCGCACACGGAAAAACGGTCATGAATGGCGGGCTGCGCCGGAATCCGGCGAATGGTCAGCCGTTGCTTACGAACGAAACGTGGACGTTTGATGGAACGACATGGGTCCAGGGGCCCGCCGGGCCGGCCGCGACTTCCTCGAGTTCATCGGCGTACGACAGCGCGCGAGGCGTGAACGTGTTTTTCGGCGGCAGATTGTCTACGTCGACATTCAATACTTCGAAAGAAGTCTGGGAGTGGAATGGCACGGTGTGGACGAAGCGAACTCCGAACGCGGAGCGTGGGCGCAGTGGTCACGCCATGGCGTATGTTCCGGAGAGCGGAGGTGTGATCGTTTTCGGCGGGCCAACGAGCGACGGCTTCATTGTCGAGCGTGCCGACACGCAGCTTTGGAGCGGTAGTGGATGGGTGGGAGTCGCGTCGCAGGGGCCTCGAGCGCGGACGGGTTTAGGGATGGCGTACGACTCGATCCGCGAGCGGACCGTTGTGGCAAGCGGCTATTACGACACGATCGGAGATTTCTGGTCGATTCCGGATGCGTGGGAATGGAACGGCTTTACGTGGACGCAGCAGGGGACTGCGCCGGCGCTCTATCGGGGCGGGATGACGTTTGATTCGGCACGCGGCGTGGCCGTTTACTACGGCGGCATTTCTGATGCACGCAACATCTCCGGCGCGACGTGGGAGTCGGATGGGGTTGGCGGGTTTGTCGATCGCGGAATCCCCGGGCCGAGCCCTCGCACATTTCCGGCGATGGCGTACGACTCCGCTCGCCATTTCGTCGTGCTCTTTGGCGGTGCGAGCACCGATTTCAGCGGCGCACTCGGCGGAACGTGGGAATATGACGGCAATACGTGGATTCAGTACTTGCTGGCGAGCGAACCGTCGCCGCGCATCGGCGCGAGCCTGGCGTACGACTCGGCGCGCGGTGTCACGGTTCTCTTTGGAGGGCGCCCGAATTCGTCAGGGCCGTTCAGCAACGAGACGTGGGAATGGAACGGATCCAGTTGGACGCAGCGGATGGTCGCGGGGCCACCGGCTCGATCTGAGGCCGGCATGGCGTATGACCCGGTGCGAGGGAAAACGGTTTTGTTCGGAGGCTGGAATTCATCGACTTTGATCACGGATACGTGGGAGTGGGATGGTTCATCGTGGACACAACTTCCGATCACAGGACCCAAGGCGGGCTGGTCGGGCGGCTTGGTGTACGACACCAAGCGTCAGGCGATCGTGGCGTTCGGCGGCGCGGGCGTGGGGACTTCGTATTCCAGCGAGATTTGGGAATTGAGTGTTGTCTGTCCGGCGGATCTGAATGCGGATCACGTGGTGGACGACGCGGATTTCGGGATCTTTGCGCCGGCGTACGACACGCTCGACTGTGCCGATCCGGCGATGGCGATTGGATGTCCGGCCGATTTGAACTCCGACGGCTTTGTGGATGATGCGGACTTCGTGTTGTTCGTGGCGGCCTACGACGTGCTGCTGTGTGTGTGATGCCTCGGACGAAACTCATTTGAGGGAGGGCATCGCGGCCGGTCGCGCAACGACATCGCGGGCTGGATTTTCGGACTCTCGGGCGGCTGATCCTGTTCTGGCAGGTTGAGCGTGCATTGGCTGGATTGCGGTGTACGTTTAGGGGACGGTGCTGAGATTTGCCGCGGAGGTTGCGATGCGTGTTTCTGACGTTCGATTCGGTGGTTTGGTGGCGTTGCTTGGTGCAGGTCTGAGCGCGCAGGCCTTCGCTGATCCGAATCTGCTTGTGAACCCCGGAGCGGAAGCGGGCGTTGTGGGCATGGCGGTTCCGGGCTGGACGACGACGAGCGTGTTTGAGGTGGTGTCGTACGCCGCCGGCGGCGGATTTCCGACGTTCACCGATCCGGGCTCGCCGAACCGGGGGCAGAAATTCTTTGCGGGCGGACAGGGGACAGCGCTTTCGACCGCGACGCAGGAAGTGGATCTCTCGGCGTTTGCGAGCGCGATCGATGCGGGCGCACAGGGATTTACGCTGTCGGGGTGGATTGGCGGTTTCGCCAGCCAGAACGATCACTGCGACATCGATGCGACATTCTTGAATGGCGCGCACGGAACGATCGGGGGCGCGAATCTTGGCGGCGTGTTTGCGGCGCAGCGCGCGTCGGCGACCGGGATGCTGTTTCGAACCACAAGCGGCGTGATTCCGGCGGGGACTCGGAGTGTTGCGGTCGCGATCACGATGACTCGCGACTCCGGCTCATACGACGACGGGTACGCGGATGATCTTTCGTTCGCGCTCGGAGCGGCTTGCCCTTGCGATCTGAATGGCGACGGGCTCGTGGAAGACACCGACTTCACGATCTTCGTTGCGGCGTACAACATTCTGGATTGCGCGGATCCATCGATGCCATCGGGGTGCCCGTCCGACTTCAATGGCGACGGCGTGGTTGAAGACGCGGACTTCACGGTCTTCGTGAAGGCGTACAACGACTTGTTGTGCCCGTGATCGGCGACGCGGGCAAATCGATCAGACAGTGACCTGCTCGAAGTTGATATCGCTCCCCTCGAAGCGGGCGTAAAACGCCTCAATGTTGCTGAGCGATGTCACGCGATGCACGAACGCGGCGGCGCGGACGAGGTCGGCTTTTTGCACGAGTTCGAGTCTCGGCTCTTTGAGCTCGAGTCGGTTGCCGTAGAAGGCGCAGCCTTGGTGCGCGATGAGCACAATTCGCTTGAGCTTGTGCACCTGAACGAGAAACTGCAGTTCATCGACAACGCCCTGTTCCTCCAGATGAGCCTGCGGATGACCAGCAAGACACGCGGCGCCGCCGGGGAGGCAGAGGCGGTCGTAGCGGGGGAGGTTGAGCCCGTTCTGGAGGAAGTCGTCGAAGTGCTCGCCCAGTCGCCCGTCGGAGCAATAGAGGGCCGCGGCGTGGATGCGGGACGAGTCGTATTGGAGTTTGGATTTGTACGTCATGCTGGGGGTTGGTCAGTTCGGGCGTGCGGCGGACATCATGCTACCCCGCGAGATCACAAGCGTGGGATCGGGAAGCCAGGCCTGATAAAGGATGCCATCCTTTCAGGAATTCGAAGGCGGATGCCAGGTAGCGACCAGATTAGGGAACTCACACCGGGAATGTTGCGGATTGAGGACGCAGCCCAGAGGGGAAAACGGTGGCGAGGGGAAAAGGGCGCAAGACGCCGGCGGTGCGGGCCGCGGGTGGAGGAATGAATCCGAGCGATTCAGCGGGGCCGGAAGGCTGCGCGATTATGAACATGCTTGTGGGCGTTGAAGGAAGACACATGTCGGTAATGTTCAAGGCGGCGTCGGTACTGGTCTTGGCGGGAATTTGCGCAAATGCATACGGACAGAGTTGCGGCGGCCAATGGTTGCCGGGTTACGGTGTCCCTGGCGTAAACGGGACGGTGAAAGCATCAACGCTTTGGGACCCGGACGGACCCGGACCAGCGCCCGAAGTACTCGTCATCGGCGGCAGCTTCACGATGGTGGACAAGACCCCCGCGAACAACCTGGCGATGTGGGACGGCAACCACTGGAGCGAGATCGGCGGCGGAACAAACGGTTCGGTGAATGTGCTTGCGACTTTTCAGGGCAAGCTCTACGCGAGCGGCGCGTTCACTCAGGCCGGCGGAAATCCGAGCGATGTGCTCGCGGCGTGGGACGGAACAACGTGGACGGGAACGGGCATCGAGCCGACATCGGTCAACGCGCTGCTGGTGTACCAAAACGCACTTGTGGTCGCCGGAAATCTGAAGATCAACGGCGCGGGCGCGACGATCGCGAAGTGGAACGGAACAGCATGGAGTTTTCTCGGCGTGAACTCCTCGATCGGGAGCGCGATTTACGCGCTCGCGGAGTATCAGGGAAAGTTGATTGCGGGCGGATCTTTCTCGAGCGCGGGGGGTAATGCCGCGGGCGGCGTGGCTTCCTGGGATGGCGCGTGGACAGCGCTCGGAAGCGGAGTTCCAACCACAAAGTATGTGAAGTCACTTCTGGTTTACGGCCAGTATCTCTTTGCCGGCGGCAACTTCACAACTATCGGCGGCGTGACGTCGCCGTACCTGGCGAGGTGGACCGGCGCGCAGTGGGAGCAATCCGGCGCTCCCTATACGACACTGTTCTCCACTTCCGAAGTGAACACGCTCGCGCAATTCGATGGAAAACTAGTCGCTGGCGGGAACACATTTCCTGAACGCACTTACTCATGGGATGGAACGAACTGGAGCCAGTTTGGCCGGAAGATTTACCAGTCGGTCTATTGCTTGCAGCCATACGGCGATTTGCTTTTCGCGGGCTTCGACGGAATTTCAGCGTCGCCCCTCGGCCGCGGATTGACCGTGTACCGGGATGGCGACTGGCGCCCCACCGCAGAAGGCTTTTCGGGAGCATTTCAGTCCGCGGCGCCCTTTGGCGGTGAACTCGTCCTTGGCGGCGGATTGTCGCTAGTCCCCGGGTCGGATGCGGTCAATGTCGCGTCGTGGAACGGGGCAGCTTGGAAGAGCATGAAGGGTGAAACCATCGACCCCGTGACTTCCGTTCGCGTGCAGAATGAAATCTTGTATGTCGGCACGACGAATGTCAATCAGTACTCGACGTTCAACTACGTCGGCCAATGGAATGGCAGCAACTGGGTGCCGCTCGCTCAGCAACTCAACCTAAACGGGTTCGACAACAACGCAACGACCCTCGGGGAGTATGACGGAAAGCTGCTTGCGCTCGGAGGTTTTGTTTCTGCCGGACCGACCACGCTTGGCCACATCGGTCTTTGGGACGGAGCGCAGTGGCAGCCGATCGGGACGGGACCGAACGGAGTTGGTGATTCGGCGGCGGTGTATCAGAATGAACTGGTTGTCGCGGGTTCGCAAATTGTGGCACCTCCGGGTCCCGTAACGACTCGCGTTCTGAAGTTCGATGGGTCTGCGTGGAGAGTGTTGATCCCAAACTTGCAGTCTTCCGCCCAGGAGCGGCTTTTGCTGCTCAACTTCGGAAACAAGCTTGTTGTAGCCGGGTCAGGTCTGAAGGTCGGTTCCTTTGCGTACGGAGCCATCGGCGCGTGGAACGGCACCTCGTTCAGTTCTCTTGATGGTACTGCGCAAAGTGCGATGAACGGCACAGTGCGGTCATTGAACGAGTATCACGGGACGCTGGTTGCCGCGGGATCGTTTGCACAAGCAGGGCCCGTTCCCGCCGCGAACATTGCTCGTTGGAACGGAACCGCGTGGACACCGATGGGCAGCGGGCTGAACGGCTCGGTGTCGGCGGCCACAGTCTGGAACGATGAATTGATCGCGAGCGGTTTGTTTACGACCGCCAGCGGCCAGCCTTCCGCCTACTTCGCGCGCTGGACGGACAATCCGACGCCGTGGGTTGCGGTTTCGCCGGAATCTAGGCCGGTGAACAAGGGATTGACGCTGACGCTGAGCGCTGCCGCGGCGAGCGGGTACGCCAACGTGTCCTATCAGTGGAAGCGAAATGGCGCCGATATTTCGAACGGCGCGGGCGGCGCATCTGCGGGCGGCGGCACTGTGAGCGGTGCATCAGGCGTATTGGCTTCGCCCAGCGACGGATCATCGGTGACGATGACAATCGCAGGAGTGCAGGCTTCCGACGCGGGCGACTACACGATCGAGTTCGACAACACCTGCAACGCAGCGACGAGCACCATCGCGGCGGTCACAGTGAATACCTGCCTGGGCGACTTGAACGCCGACGGCTTCGTAAACGATGCGGACTTCGAGATCTTTGTTCAGGCGTACAACATCCTGCTGTGCGAAGAAGCGGCGATGCCGATCGGCTGTCTCTCTGATTTGAACGGCGACGGCGTCGTCGATGACGCCGACTTCCAGATCTTCGTCCCGGCGTATGACGCGCTTGTTTGCGAGTAAGTAACGGTTGGTGGCCCGTTGGCTGCCTCTCCGATTGGAACGGCGATGGCGTTGTCGACGATGCGGACTTCCAAGTGTTTGTGATTGCGTACGGCGCGATGACGTGCGAGTAAGAGATCGCAGGAGTTGATCGTGCGTGCCTAGGCCGGGATGGGGCGCGTCCATCGCTGCGGGTGAACTCGATTTAATGTCCCCGCGCACCCATCTCGTCTTTGCGGCGAGAGTGCATTCTGATACCCTTTTTTTGAACCGGAGAATCGTGCTTCGGGCGAAGTCGGCAGCAATTCTGTTGCGCCGCGGGGGTTGGAGGATCGTCTCATGTCCACTTGGATCAAGTCGGCTGTTGTCGCGGCGTCATTCTCAGCAATGCTGAGCAGCGCGCACGCGCAGTGTGTGGGAAAGTGGCTCTCCATTTACCCGAGCGGACTCGTTTCGGCACCAGGGGCGCCCTGTGCTGTATTCAATGACATGCTCGCGATTCAGCAGAATCAGTATGCGATTCGGTGGCTCGGTGATCGCTGGCTGTCGTCCACCACGACCGTGTACACCCCCAAATTGATGGCGGCAATCGACAGCGACCTGTACCTGGGCGCCACGAATCAGACCAACGGAAGACTGGTGAGTCGCTGGGACGGCACCAACTTCGTTGGCGTGACACCCAATCCTTCTTCCAGAGCCGGGTCGGAAATCCGCGCCATGGCCTCGTATCAGAACAAGCTTGTCGTTGCCGGAATACTCCGCGACGCTTCCGACCGCAATTTGATCTTCACGCGCAATGCGAACGCCTGGCAGAGTCTGGGCGTTGACGCCTTTGGCGGCACCTCGCCGATCTCCGCGCTCGCGGTCTATGAGGGAGAGCTCTACGCAGCCGGCCTCGATCTGCATCTCGCGTCCGGTGCGCCCGACGGAAACATCCTTCGCTACGACGGAACAACGTGGAAGAAGGTCGGCGCGACGGGCCTGAAAATCGAAGGAAGCCCGTACGCCGCGATGGCGGTCTATCAGGGCAAACTCGTCATCGGTTCAAAGCTCATCCGCACAGCCGACGGCACCAGCCTCGGTTCGCTTGTCACGTGGGACGGCTCGACGATTGCAGCAGTGCCGGTTGCTACTCCTCGCGTAGACGCAATCGCCTGCATGACCGAGTATCACGGCGATCTCGTCATTGGCGGCACCTTCGATGCAACCTGGGGCGTGGACGCAAGCGGTGTGGTCCGCTGGAACGGAACCACGTTCGCCGCGTTTGATCGTGGCCTTCCCGGCCTCATCACCAATCTCGCCGCGTATCACGACGATCTCTATATCAGTTCGACCGGCGGCCCGGCCTCCATGGTTCGATGGTCGGATGCGCCGGTTGCGTGGACGGTCCAGTCTCCGCCCTCGCGTCCGTTCAATAAGTCCGTCACTGCCACGCTCTCAGCCACGTGCGCGACCGGGTATTCCGGCGTTTCGTATCAGTGGAAGCGCAACGGCGTGAACCTGTTCAACGGACCGGGCGGTGCATCGAGCGGCGGCGGCACTGTTTCATACCCCGCCGGGCTCGCCCCCTCAACGACCAACGGCGCGCCGATGGTGCTGACCATCGCCGGAATCCAGCCCTCTGACGCCGGGGTCTACACCATTGCATTTACCACAGCCTGCGGGTCGTCGGAAAGTGTGCCCGCAACGATCACCGTCCGAGGTTGCCCGAGCGATCTGAACGACGATGGAGTCGTCAACGACGCAGACTTCGCCCTGTTTGCGACGGACTACAACCGATTAGTCTGCACTGCTTCGGCGATGCCCGCGTGGTGTCCGTCGGATCTGAACGGCGACGGCTTCGTTGACGACACGGACTTTGTCCGCTTTGCCGCGGCGTACGAAGACATCGTTTGCGAATAGCCCTGTCGCCTGGTTTGCCGGAACCCGGTACGGCGAATATGCGAACGAATTAGGTGTCGCGACCGAGGAGGCGACCGGCGATTTCTGAGCTTCCGGTGCGGGGGCTGAATTGCGGCGTTATCGCGCGATGGAGATTCTCTATGGGGCTCTTGGATATCACTCGAAACGCGACTCGGTTGTCTCAAATTATGAAGCCATCCATCTGGAAGGCCGCGACTGCGGGGCTTCTCGGGCTGTCGATCGCCGGCGCGAGCGCTGAAGGCGAGCCGTGGCAGTGGACGCAGGAAACAACCATTCCGGCTCCGTCACCGCGATTCGCGCATTCGATGTCCTTTGATTCGTCGCGCAACGTAATTGTGTTGTTCGGCGGGCAGGCGAATGTGCAGTTCGGCTCCGGCCCCGTAAACGCGGAAACATGGTAGCTGGCGGGATCGGTCTGGAGTCAGAGAATCGTCGCGGGCCCGAGCGCTCGCGCCAGCCATCGGTCGGTATTTGATTCAAGTCGCGGCAAGACGGTATTGTTCGGTGGCGCGAACTCGAACTTCACAACATTCGCCGATACGTGGGAGTGGGACGGCACAACCTGGCAACAACGGATCGTTCCGGGTCCGTCAGCACGCGGCGCGCAAGCAATGGCGTATGACTCGAGGCGGAATGTCACGGTGTTGTTTGGTGGTTCGACGGTTGAGGGGACGCTTCGCGGCGATACGTGGGAGTGGGATGGAAATGCGTGGGCCCTTCGCTCGCAATCCGGACCGTCGGCACGCACCTTGAGCACGATGGCGTTTGATGAAGCGCGGGGTGTCTGCGTGCTCTTCGGCGGACTTGCGGGTTCGCTTCCGGCTCTGGGCGATACATGGGAATGGGACGGTGTTGCGTGGACACAGCGAATCGTGACCGGACCGCAGCCGCGGATGATGTCGGCAATGGTCTATGACGAGCGGCTTCAGGCCGTGGTGCTGGTGGGCGGCCGTCTTTCGGGCGGCAACGACTATTCCGATACATGGAAATGGGACGGAATCGCTTGGACGGAGCTCAACACCGTTGGAGGTGTGAAGACCGCATATCACGGATTGGCCCGAGACCGTTCACGCGACACGACCGTTCGCTTTGGTAACCAGGGGAGCAGCGAAATCACTTCCAAAACTTGGTTCCTTGATCATCCCCCATGTCCGGCAGATCTCGACGGCGATGGCTTCGTCACAGACGCGGACTTTGTGATGTTCGTGTTCGCGTACGACTTGCTTTCGTGTGAAGACGCTGCGATGCCGGCCGGGTGCCCGGCGGACCTGAACGGCGACGGCTTCGTGGACGATGCAGATTTTCAGGTATTCCTGCAAGCGTACAACCAATTGGTGTGCGATTCATGATGTTGTGTTTGATCAGAACACAAACCGCAATCCGGCGCTGAATTGAAACTCGAGCGGCGACCGGTGGTGCACATCCTGCACCACCGGCAGCCCGATGCTGAATTCCGCGGCGAACCGCTGCGCTTCAAAGAGCAGACCCGGCGATAGCAAGATCTCGTTGTCGCCGTTTGTTTCATAGAGGCCGTTCACTTCGAGCGAGGCGTACCACGCCGTGCCCGAGTTTTCGGCCGTGAAGGCGGCCGGTGAAACGCGATACATGAACGCGGTGTCGTACTTGAGCGCATCGGCGGGGCCGTCGCCTCCGAGATTCTTGTATTCCCAACTGCCGCCGCTGGTGGTGATCGTGTAGCGGATGGATTGCGTCACGCCGATGCGGCCACGGATGATCATCGCGCTGAAGCCGGCGTAGGGGTCGACGGTTTGCGGCGCGACGTTGTCGTCGCCGCCGGGCATGAGCGCGCCGGCGTAAACGACGGCGCGGATCGTGTCGAGTGAGGAAGTGTCAGAACGGAAAACGCGGAGTTTGAACTGCGTGTCGACGCGCCCGAGCGCGAACGAGAGGTTGCGTTCAGCAGGGAAAGTCCGATCTTCGATGATCATCGGAACTTTGAGCGAGAACGAGAGGTCTTTCACAAGACCCATCTGCACCGTCACGCTCGGCTCGGCCCGCGAAACTCCTTGCGTGCCGGCCCCCGGCACGGTCGGTGAAGGTGGAACCGCACCAACACCAAAGCGCCAGAAACGGAACTGGGGTTTGACGTAGATGGTGTTGGGCGCGGGCTGCGTTGCGGATTCGGTGTTCAGCGCTTCCTGCGCGAAACAGGGAAGCGCGAAAGCGAGCGCAATGCAGGCGATGATCGTGCGCATGGCGGGCCTCGGTGAAAGTGAATGCAAGGTTGGAGGTGGGGTGGGGGTGGGGTTACCGCGCGATCTTGATGAGCGTCACGCCCGCCGCGTCCGCGGCGTTTGCGAGCTGGCGAGGCGAAGGCGTGCTGGGGCCGATCAGGTTGGCTTTCACCTTGCCGGTCGAGAGATCAACCTTCACATCCGAAACGCCGGGCAGCTTCTCGACCTGCTGGTCGATGTTGGTGGCGCAGAGCGGGCACGAGAGCCCATTCATGTACATCACAATCGGACCGGGCGGCAGAGGCTGGTCGCTCTTGATGAGCGCGGTTTCTTCGGCCGTGGCGGTGTAGGTGATGGTCTGTTCAGTGTCTGTGGATGCTGTGGATTGACTCGAGGCGCACCCTCCGAGAGCGGCGCCGACTGACGCGATGATGGCGAACGCCCGAACCAAACGCGGGACGGTGTGGAATGAGTTCATTGGATGACTTTCAGAATGCGCGGCAGTGCCGCTGCTGGGATGCGGGAGTGAGACGATCAATTTGAGTGAAATGCGGAACTGGGTCCGCACGCCGAAAGGCGCGCAGACAATCGGCGAGCGCGCAGCGAGGGCGCGGGAGCGTTCGACTATGTTCGCCAGATGCAAAACGAGGCCTGCGGCCGGACGCCGTCGTGCGTCGCGCTCTGGCGAGCAGCCGGCATCTCAATCGATTCGGCGATCGGCAGGGCGATCAGCACGATGGTGCGTATCTGGACAGGAGCGATATCGATGCGGACATCCGAAGTCGGGCGGGGCAAGATCGGCGCTTCGGGCGCCCGCTGCGGAGCTTCGCCCGCGCACGCGCAGACAGTTCCTTCGCAGCACGGGCAGGAAACGACCTGCTCGCAGCCGGTGTCGGCCCCTCTATTTACGACAGCCGCTTGAGCCGCCAGCCCCAATGGCGAAGCGAGCACCAAAGTGGCGGCCAGCAGAAAGGAAATGACGGCTCGGAAGGTCATGTGCAGATTGAAGATATCGGCGCGGCAGGACCCAAGTGCGGATGAATCAGGCGGAACTCGGATATTTGTATTTTGATAGGTATCCGACTATCATTCTACAGCCGCCTTTGAGGTTGGGTTCTGGCTATCATTCCCCCCTTCATTCCGGCGCAATCCGGACCGGAGGCGTCGGTTGCATCCGTCTCACTGAGCTGTGGGGTTGGGGGCGTCGGCGGTGATGAACGCCACCGTAGCTCAGTGGTAGAGCACTCCCTTGGTAAGGGAGAGGTCAAGGGTTCAAGTCCCTTTGGTGGCTTTGGTTTGAGAGCGCGCCGGTCGACGGCGCATACAGGCAGGGGCTCGAAAGAGCGTTTGTCGGATTCGTACCGGGTCGCGTCAATTGGGAGACTGATGCTCAAGGGAGCTGAGGTCGGCGCGACTTGGTGAGATCGCTTGTGTGTTGTGCGCCGTCTGACGCTCGCCTCGGCTCAGGGCCCTGGCTGGAGAGTGTTCGACAACGGCGGCGTGAGCACGCTCGCGAATGTCCGCGGATCATGGCGCAGGCCGTGCAGCCGCGGGTGGAGCTTTGACATGGCAAAGGGCGTCTTTACTCGTACGAAACCACACGTGAACGTCGGCACCATCGGTCACATCGACCATGGCAAATCGACCCTCACCGCAGCTCTCTCGGCCCGCTCGGCGGCCCGATTTGGCGGCGAAATCAAGTCATACGCGGACATCACCAAGGGCGGCACCGTTCGCGACGCGAACAAGACGGTGACCATCGCGTCGTCGCACACGGAGTATGAAACTCCCAAGCGCCACTACGCTCACGTCGACTGCCCGGGCCACGCCGACTTCGTGAAGAACATGATCACCGGCGCCGCTCAGATGGACGGCGCGATCCTCGTCGTGTCGGCCGCTGACGGCCCCATGCCCCAGACCCGCGAGCACGTTCTGCTCGCCCGTCAGGTAGGCGTGCCGCACATCGTCGTCTTCCTGAACAAGGTCGACCTCGTGGACGATGCGGAACTCCTCGACCTCGTCGAGCTCGAAGTCCGCGAACTGCTCAAGAAGTACGGTTTCCCCGGCGACACGACCCCGGTCATCCGTGGTCAGTCGAAGCTTGCCGTCGAGAACCCCAAGGACGACAAGGCATGTAAGCCGATCGACGACCTTTTCGAGGCCATCGATACCTTCATTCCTGAGCCGACCCGCGAAATCGACAAGCCCTTCCTCATGAGCGTCGAAGACGTCTTCTCGATCAAGGGCCGCGGCACCGTTGCCACGGGTCGTATCGAGCGTGGCGTGGTCAAGGTCGGCGAGACCGTCGAGATCGTCGGCCTCCGTCCCGACACCAAGAGCACCGTCGTCACCGGCGTCGAAATGTTCAACAAGACCCTGGACAGCGGCCAGGCCGGCGACAACGTCGGCGCCCTGCTCCGCGGCGTTGAAAAGACCGACATCGAGCGTGGCCAGGTGCTCTGCAAGCCGGGTTCGATCAAGCCCCACACCAAGTTCAAGGGCGAGGTTTACGTCCTCACAAAGGAAGAGGGCGGACGCCACACCCCGTTCTTCAGCGGCTATCGCCCCCAGTTCTACTTCCGCACGACCGACGTGACCGGCTCGACCAAGCTGCTTGGCGGCGCCGAAATGTGCATGCCGGGCGACAACATCACCATGGAAATCGACTTGATGGGCAAGTCGGTCGCCATGGAAAAGGGCGTTCGCTTCGCCGTCCGTGAAGGCGGCAAGACGATCGGCTCGGGCGTTGTGACCGAAATCATCGAGTAAGAACGCGTTCGGCCCTGTAAACAGTGCCGGATTGCGAACCTAAAGTAACCCCCTGCGGCGGAGGCGAAAACCTCTGCCGCGGCTTGTTCGGAATAGAAAGGCAGACTGAGTCATGGCGAAGAAGAAATCAAATGCCCGCGAGTTCCTTTGGCTGCAGTGCAAGGAGACGGGCGACCTGAATTACCGCACGAGCGTCAACACCAAGGGCGGCATGCCGGAGGGCCTCAAGGAAGGCCTGATGAAGTACTCGCCCCGGCTGCGCAAGCACACCGAGCACAAGGTCAAGCGGAAGTAATTCCAAAGCTTGGACTTTGCGTCGAATAGTGCTCTGTGAGTCCGTGTTGAAGTCAGGATGATTGTGGCAACGAACTCGAACAACCAGACCGGGACACCGGGCGGCGCAGGCCGCAATGGTGATGTCTCGTCTAGTACGGCGGTAGCTCAACTGGTAGAGCAGCGGATTCCAAATCCGCAGGTTGCGGGTTCAAGTCCCTCCCGCCGTGTTGCAGAAGAAGAGCACAGTGCATCGCCGTTCTATAAGGCGGGTCAGGGCTTCTGGGTCCGCTGGATGACGGCGGCGCTCACGGGTCTCTTGATTGCCGCGGGCGCCGGCTGGCTCTGGCAGCAGCTCGGCATTGTCAGCCTTCCCACGCCGACCTGGCGCATGACCATTCGCGACGCGGGCCTCGAGCTCCGTCCGGACCAGCAGATCGAACTGGTTACGCGCGGCGCCCAGGAAGGCGACTTCGTCAAGATCGGCACCGGCACCGCGAAGAGCTGGGACAGCGCTTCGAAGGGTCAGCACCAGCTTGTTGTCGGCAATATCGCGATGGAGGGCACGCAGACTCCTTCCGATACGCAGGGCGTTCGAGACCCGGCCAAGCCCGAGGGCGTGATGCTTCTCGAAGGCAAGGCCGGCGGCATCCCGATCTTCCAGCGTGTGTATCTGCAGGCCGGCGGCGCGGGCCTCATGCTCATCGGCGGCGCGATCCTGATCTTCTGGCTCGTCGGGCTCAAGCCCCGAACGGTCGATTTCCTTATCGCAACCGATTCGGAAATGAAGAAGGTCAACTGGTCCACGCGTCGGGAGATCACGATCCAGACCTACGTGGTCATCGTCGCGTTCTTCCTGATTGCCGCGATCATCTTCTCCATCGATTTTATTTTCCAGTATGTGTTCAAGCTGCTGCACGTCATCCGCCTCGGATGATCGCAAGTCTTGAATCCCGTTGAAACCAAGCAGCCCCGAAGAGGGGCTGTTTTTATTCGTACATCTTTGGGGGCTCTAATGAACGAGGAGCGATGACCGCGGCCATCCGCCCGGTGTGCCCGTTGTCGCGTCGATGGCTGAAGAAGAGATCCGGACGGGCGACAGTGCAAAGGGCGATCGTCTCGATCGAATCAATGCCCGACGAGACAAGCTGAGTTCGCAAAGCTGCCTGAAGATCGACAAAGCCCTTGGAATCCGGGTTGGCCGGTTCGACGACTCTGCAAGGCGACGCGGCACCAAAGAGCCGAACAAACTCGCGCACGACTTCCGGGCCAACTTCAAAATGGGACTGTGAGATGCACGGTCCGATGACGGCCCGGAAGTCGCGTGCGCCGAGAGAACGCATCGCGTCGATTGCCGCGGCAGCGACACCGGCAATCACGCCACGCCACCCCGCGTGCACGGCCCCGACGATTCGCCCGTCGCCGCTCGAGAGCAGCACGGGCGTGCAGTCGGCGGTGCGCACGCACAGGACCCTCGCGGGATCATCGGTGACGATCGCGTCGGCCTTCGTATCGCGGGTTTCGCCGGTGATCGGATCCGGTGAATCGGGATGTGTTTGGACGCCGGGGCGAACGACATGCGCTTTCGCGCCGTGTACCTGATACACCTGCACGATCTCTTTCCGCGTGCGATGCTCGACTCCCGCAGCCTCAAGAAGAATCGCAAGGTTCCGCTCGATGTTCGCGGGCGGGTCGCGGCGCTCGCGGGGAAGATCGGATGGGTTTCCGAAGTTCAGCGAATCGAAGATCCCCGTCGAGACGCCCCCGCGCCGAGTCGAGAATGCGTGCGGCACTCCTATCGCTCGGAGCTGCTCCCCGGAGAGATGAAGCTTGTCGGTGAAGTTGATGGTTGAGGTCGTCGGCACGGTGAAAAGTATCGGGTTTCGGACGCGATTCCTACGAACGGTACAAACGAAGAAATGTTGCGAGGCGTGTGAGCAGTTGCTCCGCCTGATCCGGAGTGCACCCCCGCTTCCAACTGCAGGAGAGTTCACCGTTGGCGCATCGCCATGTTTCGTGGCGCGGCGCTTCGATCAGCCATTGTAAGAGCGGCTCCGGGAAGCGCTCGTCGGCCTGGCCCGCATCGGGCCAGACCGCGTTCCACCGACGCGCGAAGCGTGATTCGAGCGACTTGTCGCGAGCGGGCAGCACGTTGACGCCGGTTGGAGCGAGCCGAAAATCGGGAATATCCGGCGCAGCGGCCGCGGCCTGAAGGTATCGATGCTTTGTGGCGCCTTTGCCCGTCCCTTGCTGAAAGTTGAATTCCGTGATCCGAATCGGCACTCCCTGCCAATCCGCGACCATGTTGATGTCAATCGCAAAGTTGTTGTGCCCATCTTCACGTTCATAGTGGAGAGATTCGCCGGTTCGAGGCGAGAAGCCCAGGAACTCAAGCCGGGTACGGAGCGATGCGATGCGGCGTCGATCAAAAAATGACTCCGATGCCGCCCACACGACCGTGAGGATGATCATCGGTGCGCCGATGTAAAGCTTTGCCTGGCCCTTGGGAATGCCATTCGAAATCGCAAGCGCGAGAATTCCCGCGCACGCGGCAAGAAGGAGAAATCGGACCATCCAGACGATCGGCATAGAACTCTCGCGGGCCAATGGACAGGACACGATGGTACAAAGGGATCTTTGGTTGTGGTGTGCGGCCGCTTGATGCGAACCTCGTTTCAAGCGAGCGATTGGCCTGCATACGCGTGAGTTCGTCGTTGCTTGCCTCGCGTTCATATCCTTCCGACGCACGCTCCCCTCGCGTGCGATTTGGGCGGGTGAGGAATGACCGAAAGACCGACTGAAACTGAAACCAAGACCGCATCCTTCGGCGCGGGCGAGACGATCGCCCAGCCCCGGACCGGCGTGTTTGATATCGGCGAGAAGGCCGGCGACATGGTCGGCCCGTTCAAGCTGATCAGCGTGCTGGGCGAGGGCGGATTCGGTGTGGTCTGGCTGGCGGAGCGACGCGAACCGATCGTCCAGCGCGTCGCTGTCAAAGTGATCAAGCCGGGCATGGATTCGCGCGAGGTGGTTGCGCGTTTCGAACAGGAACGCCAGGCGCTTGCGGTGATGAATCACCCGAGCATCGCCAAGGTGCTCGACGCGGGCGCGACGGCATCGGGTCGCCCGTACTTCGTGATGGAGTACGTGAAGGGTGAGCCCATCACGGCCTACTGCGACAAAAACCGCCTGACGCTCAAGCAGCGACTCGAACTCTTTCTGCCCGTGCTCGATGCCGTGCAGCACGCGCACAGCAAGGGAATCATCCATCGCGATCTCAAACCCAGCAACGTTCTCGTCGCGGCATCCGAAGGCGAATCGCAGGTCGGCCAGCCGAAAGTCATCGACTTTGGCATCGCCAAGGCGATCAGCCAGACCCTGACCGACAAGACGCTCTTCACGCAGCAGGGCCAGATCGTCGGCACGCCCGAGTACATGTCGCCCGAACAGGCAAACCTGACGGGCATCGATGTCGATACGCGAACGGATGTGTATTCGCTGGGAGTGGTTCTCTATGAACTTCTTACCGGCGTGCTGCCTTTCGACCCGCGCGATTTGCGCAGCAAGGGCTACGACGAGATCCGTCGCATCATCCGCGAAGTCGATCCGCCAAATCCGAGCACGCGCCTTGGAACCATGATGGCCTCGGGCCACGAGAACGAAGCACGCACGGTTGCGGACAAGCGCGGCATCCGCATCGCAGAACTCGAGCGTGCGCTCCGCTCTGAACTCGAATGGATCCCGCTCAAGGCGATGCGCAAGGAGCGTGAACGCCGCTATTCGACACCATCGGAAATGGCGCAGGACATCCGCAACTATTTGGGCGATCGGCCTCTGATGGCGGGGCCGGAATCCAAGCGCTATCGCGCCCGCAAGTTCGTGAGCAAGCATCGCATGGGCGTCGGAGTGGCGGCGCTGATCGCGGCGACTCTCATCGGAGCGACGTATGTGAGCGTGCAGTTTGGACTTGCCGAGCAGCGGGCTCGACGCGAGGCTCAGATTCAACGCGATCTCGCGGAGGAAGTGAACCGGTTCCTGAACGACGACCTGCTGCTTTCGGTCGATCCCGAAGTTGGCGGCATCGACACCAAGGTCATCGATCTTGTCACGCCCGCGGCAGAGTCGCTCTCGAAGCGGTTCGCGGATCGACCCGCTGTCGAAGCGCGTCTTGCCTACACGCTTGGAGCCGCTTTCGTTGCGCTCGGGTCGCCCGAGAGCGCGACGCCGCTGCTTGAGCGTGCGTTGAAAGCGCGGGCGGAAGGACTCGACGACGCATTCCGTGCCGACGTCGGCGCGAAGCTTACTGAGGCGACGTATCGCGTGCAGTCTGGCGAATCCGCGGCGGCGGCCGTCAAGCTCGCCCGTGAACGGTTTGACTCCGCGCTGAAGTCGTTCGGACCCGACGACAAGAGAACGATGGACGCCCAGAATCAATTGGGCGGCGCGCTGAAAGCGGCGCGCGAACTGGGCGAAGCACGCGCGGTGTATGTCGATGTCCTCGCACGCCGGCGCAAAGCGCTTGGCGAGAACGATGTCGATGTGCTTACCACGCGTCATAATCTGAATCTTGTTCTCCTTCTCGAAGCACGAGCGAAACGTTCCGATGATCGCGATGCGGCCAAGACCATGTTTGAAGCCGCGTTGAAAGAACGACAGGAGCTGACGAAAGCGACCGAGGCGGCGCTCGGCGCGAATCATCCTCAGACGCTCGCGACACTCGCGGAGGAGTGCGGGCTTCTCGCCGAGAGCGGCAGGGCCGAAGAAGCCATCGCGATCTACCCGCTGCTGATCGACCGGCAACGCGTCGTGCTTGGCTTCTCGCACTGGCGGACGATCGAAACAACGGCTCGATTCGGATCCGCGCTCAAGCGTGCGGGGCGTGTTCCTGATTCGATCGATCAGTTGACGCTCGGGCTTGAAGGGACACGCAGCGTCCGGGGCCCGCTCTTCCGCGACACGTTTGGTATCACCGACTTCCTGGTTTCCTGCCTCGAAGAGACCGAGCGGTTTGACAGGGGCGAGGCTCTCCTCCGGCGTGCTTACGCCGATGCCGTGAATGCGAAGGACGAGGCGGATGCAAAGGAACGCGCCGAACGACTGGCGGCCTTCTTCGAGCGGCGAGGCGATGCCGCGAAGGCGGCGGAGTGGAAAAAGATCGCTCAGTCGAATCCGACGCAAGACGGACCGCTTGCAACCGAGACGAAGTAGCGGGGACCTGCGATTGATGCTCGGTTTATGGGCAGATCAACGCGTTGTACGCGGGGACAAACAGCACGAAGTCTGCATCGTCCACGACGCTGTCGCTATTGAGGTCGGCTGGGCAACCGGCCGGCATTCCGGGCAACGAGCAGCCGAGGATGTTGTACGCCCCGACAAAGATCGAGAAATCGGCGTCGTCCACGAAGCCGTCGCCGTTCAAGTCGCCCGTGCAGGGCTTCTTCAGCGTGAGCTTCCAATCCACCACCGTGTTGGCGCATCCCGTCGGGGTGAACTGGTTGTACCACTCCGAAACCTCGCTGAAACTGAACACGTTGTCGCGTCCCGCGGCAACTCCGAACTTCAGCCGGTATGTCCCGGCACTCAGCTTGCCCGAAGTTGTCCCGGTCTTCGTGCCCGTGATTGTCTGAAATGTCACCGGCGTGAACGGCGTGTTCGTGCTGTTCACAACCGTGCGGCTCAGATTCGCGATCGAGTAGTTCGCGGCCTGAGGCAGCGTCAGCACGACTTCCTGCTGGGTGTACGCCGCGGTGTACCCAAAATCAGACGTGTGCGTCGCCGTACCCGAAAGAGCAACGAGCGTGTCGCTCGGCGAGATTGTGACCTGCATGCTTGCAGTTGCCGTGCCGCCAAACCCGCCGCCGGTCGAACCGCCACCCGAGCGCTTGGTTGTGGTTGAAACCGCGCCCTGCTGCACGAGCGGCTCCGGAAATCCCGCGCCGGCCACCGTGCCTGAAGTCAGCGTCGCGGGAACGGACGTGCCGAGCGCGATGCAAGCTCCCAAAGAAGCCGCCCCGGCGAACACAGAAACAAAAGTGCCATGAGTCATGATTTTTCCCCTCTTCCAATGGCCGCCGGCAACCCGCCCATGCGCGCTTGCCCGACGAATAGAGAGATTGTTGGCCGAAAGGCACAACGGAGTGAATGGATATCTAGGCCGGAATTGGCCGTTCCGACGGGGTTTTTTACCCATTCACATTCATTACAACCTTGATTCCCTCGCCGGAGATCATGGTTTTGAACGCCTTCTCGAAGTCTTCGAGCTGGAATTCGTGGGTGATGATGTCGTCGAGTTCGAGCTTGCCGCCGAGGAGCAGTTCTTCCATCTGATACCAGGTCTCGAACATGCGGCGGCCGTTGATGCCGAGGACGGTTGCGCCCTTGAAGACGACGTGCTGCGTGATGTTGAAGGTGGGGGGCTTGGCGGGGATGCCGAGAAGCGCTGCGGTGCCGCCGTTGCGGAGGGCGCTGAAGCCCTGGTCGTAGGCGGCGGGGGAGCCGGACATTTCGAGCAGCACGTCGACGCCTTCGTTGCGGCAGGCCTTCTTGACGTCGCTGATCCACGATGAGTTGCGCGGGTCATAGACCTCGATCGCGCCGAGTTTCTTGGCGATCTCGCGGCGCTCGGGGTTGATGTCGGTCGCGAAAATGCGACCGGCGCCTGCGGCACGCGCCACGGTGACGGCCATCAAGCCGATGATTCCCGTGCCGGTGATCAGCACGCTCTTAGCGGAAACGCCGGCGGCCATCACGGTGTGCACGGCGTTGCCGAGCGGATCGAGGACTGCCGCGACTTTGTCCGGAATCTTCGGGTGCACGGGCCAGACGTTTTCTTCGGGAACGATCACGTAATCGGCGAAGACGCCGTCGCGATCGATGCCGAGGATGCGCGTGTCGCTCGCGATGTGGGCGTTGCCGGTGCGGCTGTTGTAATCGACGCCGGCGGTGATGTGCCCTTCGGCGCTGACGCGCAGACCCGGCTTGTAGCGGGTGACGGCGCTGCCGACGGACTCGATGATGCCGACGAATTCGTGCCCGGTGACGATGCCGACGGGGATGCGGCCGGCGGCCCAGTCATCCCATTCCCAGATGTGGCGGTCTGTGCCGCAGATGCCGACTTTGGAGACTTTGATGAGCACATCGCGCGGGCCGGGGACGGGCTTCTCGCGAGCGGGATCAAACTTGAGACCTTCGCCGGCGTGGTGCTTGTAGAGCGCGCGCATGGTTTTCCTGGAAGGGTCCGACGTGCGGAAGTTGGTGGGAGTGAGCGTGGCGGTGGCCATAAGAATGCTCCAATTCGAGCCTCGGAAAGGCGAGGCTGCGTAAGTGTAGAAGGCGAATAAGTGTGCGAAACGCCCGCGAATTTGCGGGTGGAACGGTGAGGGCGGATTCGGCGTGGCGTGCGGGAATTCGTGTCGCAGCTTCGCGGCTTTCGTGATGCGTTTGGCTGTGCCTGGGGCTGGCGCCCCAGGCTGTCGGCGGTCGCTGCTCTGCAGCGAGGAGGCGAAAAGCGCGATGCTGGAATGTGGGGCGGGCTAGGTCTTTTCTGACGGACCGATTTTGGACGGCACCGGTCTTTGGACCGGTGAAGCATCAGGGCGAATTCCATTACTGCTTTTTGGAGCAGTGCCACCAAAGGCGTGGGGCGGAGCGTTGACGGATGAGGGCGCATTCTGGCGCGATCGAACCGGTTGGCTTTCGGGCGCTCGTGTGGTGGGGGCGGGTGGAGCGGATTGAGAAACGGGTTTGCGGGCTGGTTCGCGCTGGGTGGGCGCGGGTTGTTTTGTTGGTTCGGGAGCGGCCAATTCAGGGGCGGGCGGGAGATCGGTTGCTTTTGCACGCGCATGTGCGCGAGTCGGTGCGGTGCTGCGGCCACGTGAGTTTGTGCCGCTGAGAATGGCGGTGGCGGCGCGGCGGCGGGAATCGTTTCCGGAAGCGGAGCGATCGAGCGAGCCGGTGACGATTTCGAGTGTTTGGAGCGCGGCGCGGCGACAGGCGAGATTTTGTGCGATGGACCGGAGGCGCTCGACGCGGATGGCGCTGCGCATCAGTTCCTTTGCGGGCTCAGAGTCGAGGACTTTGGCGACTTCCTCCCAGGAGGTTTCGTGGATGGCGGCGATGCGGTCGAGATCGAGACCTTGGATGAAGAAGTTGTAGAGGATGGCGTGGAATTTGGGGGGCATGGGAGAGTCCGGGGAAAGAAGGGGCAGAGGGACAAAGCGGCGGAGGGCAAAGGGAGAAATCGCAAATCTCAAAATGGCAAATCGCAAATAGGACGGGAGAGCGGGTTCGGATGCGTGGCTCGAACAACGGGGGCCTCTTATAGAGGGGGCGCGAAGCGCCAATGGCCCGAAATAACCGTAACTAGGACGTGGGTGAAATCGCGCGTAAGTGATTGCGCGGCAGGGGGCTAACTGCTATTTTGCAAAATGGAAAGAGGGGTGGCTTTGTCGCATACCTTTGGCCCAAAAAAGCAGTAACTACACGATTGGTAAGGGTTCATTGCATGTGGCAGACAGATGCTTCATCTGCCTGCACGGCTTTACAATGGGTACTCAAAAAATCAGAAGACGCACATCGCTTGCAGACACAGCCTTCCAATCGAAGTGATTCACAGCGTGTTGCGGATATCGCGGTCCCGTTTCGCGTAGAGCCTTTTCCGCTCGACATCTACGGCAACGCATTTCTGGTTTATGCCAAGTGGAAAAATCACGAAGACTTTCAGAGGCTGTTTGGCTTCGCGATTTTCGGGCCGTTTCTTTGGATCCTCTTCTCTCTGTTGTGGGTCTACGCCATTGGCTTCCATTGGCCCGCTTCGCCGGCGTCGAAGCGGGTCGCGATGATCGCGGCGGCGATTTGCACGATTGCGATTGCCGCGAGAATGTGTTGGGTTTTGAGAGCTCGGCTGAGGCGAGCTGCGATGATGGAGATTGTCGCTGTTGGCGCAGAGACGGGCATCTATGCCGTGGTTGAGCGCGACGAAGTCGTTCGCCAGTGCACCGCTTCACGAGAGGAATGCAACTGGGACATTTTTCCCGTGAGTGCTGAACGAAAACAGTTTTGGCAACGCCCCTGGACGGGGTACGGGATCGCTATTCGAACTTCAAAAATCGATCGCTTCGTCGTCGGCATGTTTGCAGATCGAAATGAAGCGATCGGTTACGGGCAAAGGACGGGACTTCGGATGATCGAGCAGATCGGCGACATCGAATCCGTAACCAAAGCGACGGTTGCACGCAAGGAAGTCATTCACAAGGAATTGCAAGAGTCGAACACGATCATTGGAAAGATATTGAGCCGAAGAATGCGAGCTTTGCTTTCGTCGTTGCTTGAGCAGGAAGTTCGCAGGGTCGAATGACGACGAGCTAGCGAAAATCAATTTCAGTTTGGCATGTGACATGGGTGTGTCGAGCTTGGACTTTAAGCTGTTTTTCATGTGTTGACGCGCGTTTGGCGGTAAACGCGGGGGTACCCGAGCAAGCCCGTTGAAACGGGCCGAGGAGAACAACAGGAAACTCGCAGGAGATGCGGGTGCTTGTTACCGCCGCTGAAGCGGCGGCCTACCAGCGAGCAAGGCCGATGAATCGGCCTAGAAGGCGGAAGAACTCGAAGCGAGGGAGCGGGGGTAGACAAATAGCAAATCGTAAATGGGCAAATGGCAAATCAGAGAGAGGCAATTGGCATTTGGCACCAGGGGAAGGCATCGGGCATTCGGCATTGGGCATCGGGGGAGGCAGATGAGCGCGGTGGTTCGCCGGTGAAGATTTGAAAGTGGACGCTCGCCCGTTTTACGGGCGAGTTCGAGAATGCGAAAGGTGAAGCGGATCAAGAGCGATGACCAGATGCTGCGCATCTGGCAACGGTCGTGCGCCCATTTTCATGGGCGGGAAGTGGGCGTTTAGCCGCCCAGGCCGATGCTGCTGCTGAGGTTGAGCAGGGGGAGCATGACGCCGAGGATGACGGAGCCGACGACGAGGAAGAGGAAGACGATCACGGCGGGCTCCATCATGGCGATGAGGCGGGCGGAGCGGGTTTCGACTTCTTCGGTCATGTCGGTGGCGAGGGTGTCGAAGGCGCTTTGCAAATCGCCGGCGCGTTCGGCGGCGATCATCAGGCGGCGGGTGGTGATCGCGAGGCTTGTGACTTCATCGATCAGGTTGCGGAGGACGCCACCTTCGATCAATCTGGTGCGGAGCTTTTCGAGCTGCTCGCGCATTTCGGGGTGGGTGATCGAGCCAGAGGCGATTCCGAGGGCATCGGCGAGGGGGACGCCGCAGCGGGTGAGCGCGGCCATAACGCTGAAAAAGCGGGCGGATTCCTGGGCGAGGACGACCTGGCGGATGGCGGGGGCTTTTCGCATGACGGCGAAGACCATGAGGCCGACGACTTTTCTGAACACGACGATGGCGCCGATCGCGAGCGCGAGGACGATCAGGATCGCGAGCATGTTGTCGTTCAGGAAATTGCCGATTGCGAGCAGGATGCGCGTGAACCACGGAAGTGATGCGCCGGCGGAAGCGAGGGCCTCGCCGATCTTCGGCAAGATGCGTGTGAGCAGGAATGAGGCGACCAGAAAGGTGATGCTGAGCAGGATCGCCGGATAGATCATCAAGGTCGCGGCTTTGCCTTGCACCTGCAATTGGCGGCGGGCGGCGATGGCGAGCTGTTTCGCTGCGCCGGCGAGATCGCCGGTTCGTTCCGCGGCGCGGTAGAGCGCGACGGTGACGCGATCGAAGCCGCCGACTTGCTCGCAGGCATCGGCGAAACTCGCGCCGCCGGCGACGAGATCGCGCATGCGGAGAGCGCGGGGCTTCATCGCGCTTGAGACGGATGCGGCGGTGACTTCGAGAGCTTCGACGAGTGGCGAGCCGCGGGAGAGAAGCTGGGCCAATTGGGTGTTGAGTTCGGCCTGATCCTTGAGCTTGACGTCGCTGGTGTTTTCGCCGCCCATCCCCATCGAAAGGGGCAGCTTCATCGAGCGGAGAAGGGCCATGCGCTCTTTGCGGAGTTCGCCGGCGAGGTGGCGTTCATCGCGAGCCTGTTTGACGCCGACGGCGCGGCCGCCACCGGGCTTGGCGGCCATATAGAGGAAGGAGCGCGCGGCGGGCTTGCGGGGGACGCCACCTCCACCCCCACCTGGGCCAGAACGTCCGGAAGTTGTGGTTATCGCGCGGCTCAACGTGAAACTCTATGGCGGTGGAGCGCGGGAGCCCTGTCGACGGTTCAAGCGGAATCGGGTAATCCGGTCCCTGCCGGCGAAACCGGCGGTTCGACGCAACCTCATCTGAAAGACTTGACAATGAATTGCACGTTTTGTACAATATGTACTCTATTGGAATTTTCAGGAGCCGCTATGCCTGCATCGCGCACCCGCAACTCGAAATCGCGTGCATCGACCCCTGGCCGATCCACTGCTGTCCGATCGAAGGACGCGACTGTGACTGTCGCCCGCGCTCGCGCCCGCTTCGCCGACACCATTGACCTGGTACGAAGCACCGGGCAGAGGATCGTGCTTTCCAAGAGCGGGAAGCGTGCGGCGGCGATTATCTCGATCGAGGATCTCGAACTGCTCCAGCGTCTGGAAGATGCGCATGATGTGAAGGCGGCGCGGGCGGCACTGAAAGAGCCGGGTACGACATCTTGGGATGACGTCAAGAAGCGATTGGGCTTGTAGAAAGCGAACTCGGTAGGCTCCGGCAATCCACGGCGTCGCTGATGGCCACGTATTCAATTGTGTTCAAGAAGGCCGCGGAGAAAGACCTCGCTGCGGTCAATCTTCGGGATCGGCAGCGAATCGGCGCGGCCATCGATCAACTTGCGGCGACGCCTCGGCCGCACGGATGCGAGAAGCTTTCGGGACCGGAATCACTTTGGCGAATCCGGATCGGCGATTTCCGGGTGATTTATCAGATTGAAGACCACACTGTGACGGTCACGGTCATTCGGATCGGCAATCGCCGGGACGTTTATCGCAGGCGGTAGGACAGAACTGGGCATTTGAGGTGGGGTTCGGGGCAATCGCAATCTCTGAAATCGAGCGAGCATTCCTCACGGCTGCCCTGCCAAACCCATCAAAAAGTCGATTTGGATCGGTCGGAAATCAGACAATGCGATGGGACTGCCCGCTCCGCGTCGTCTGCGCCAATTGGCCGATAAGATGCATCCACTGCAAGTTTGGCAGGCATCATTTCAACCGATTCCGGGCCGTTCGAGGCCTCTTTCCATTCAAACACGAACCCGACACGCTTCCGGCGCGCTAGAGAAAACATCCATGGCACACCTCAAAACCATCTCAAAGAAGCCCGTCATTCGAGCAACCGCAAAGGCGTCGGCACGGGGCTTTTCGCTGCTCGAACTGACGCTTGTGCTCGTCATCCTGGGCGTGCTCATGGCGGTGGCGGCGGTCAACGTTCTTGGACAGGGTGAAAAGGCGAAGATCACTGCGTCGCGTGCTTCACTCTCCGTGATCAAGAACGGCTTGCAGGAATACCACCTCACCTACAGCACCTACCCGCCCGATCTGCAGACGCTTGTTGTCGTGAAGATTCTGGAAGCGGGAAAACTTTCTGACGGCTGGAAGCGCCCGTTTGTGTACGACTCGATCGGTCCGAACTCCGATCAGCCGTTCATCCTCTATAGCAAGGGCTCCGACGGACAATCGCCTTCTCAAGATGACATCAGCGCGTGGGAAAATCTCACGCCGTCGACCAACCCGTAATCTCGTTCGATCGACTCGCCAGTCATTTGGCGAATCATCAGGTCGCGCGAGCGGAAAGAAACGCCAGTGAAGTTCGCCCGCGGCATCACCTTCCTCGAGACCATCCTGGCTGTCGCCCTGCTCGGGCTGACGACCATGAGCGTGGTGCTCGCGGTGAATTACATCGGTGCAGCGTCGGTGCGAAACGCGCATCGCATGAACGAGGCCGAGATCGCCAACCGGCTGATGCTCCAGTTCTTCGATGATCCCGCGTCGCTCCCCAGCGACACGCAGCCGATTCAATATGGTCGCGATGGCGAGTTCCGCTATCGCTGGACGCTCGGCGAAGAACCGGTCACGGTTGAACTTCCGACCCCTGTCACGCCGAATGCGGAAGACGATCGGCGCGAACAGCAGCTTGCTTCGCTGGGCCGTTCGACCACGGACCGTTTCAGTCGCTTCCGCGTCGTGCGCGTGAAGGTCTGGGTTGGTGAAGAAACCGGCGGGAGCTATTTCGCCGATGGAACTGTGCCGCAGGTGACACTCGCGCGGCTTTATGACCCTGCCGACATTCCGAATTGGAACCCCGACAAGCTTCGCCGTCAGATCGATAGTGGCGGGGGACTGAAGGGTGTGCTTGATCAGATGACCGGCGCTCGCAACACCGGCCTGCGTCCGTCTGTCAGTCAGCAGGATTCGACTCGGCGCCAGGAATCAGCAACTGGTGGCGGCAGGAGTGGAGGTGGCAAGAGATGATCCACCGCAGAGCGCATCACACGTCCAGATCCGGCTTCACGCTGCTTGAAGTGGTCCTTGCCACCGCGCTCGGCGCAATGGTGATCATGGTCTGCATGGCGCTGCTTCGCTCGATGGAGCGTCTCGAGCGCCCGCTCGCAATCCGCCAGCAGGAACTCGCCGATCTGCATCGCGCGCGCACGGTCATCCAGCGCGCAATGTCCAGTCTTGTGATGTCGGATACCACGCCTCCGGTCAATCCGAACGCGCGCCGGTCCGTCACGCCCTCAACCTCAACAAGCACAACCACCGACGACGCAAACGCCAAGTCGGCTTTTGAAACCACCGCCGAAGCCACTGCCACCAAGCAGCAACAGCAGGCCCGCCCTCCCGCGCGTCTCCTACTCGAGGCCGATCAGTCCGACGAACTCAAGTCGATGCTCCAACAAGTCGGCGTCCCGGCCGACTCTGCCGGGGCGATTCAGCGCATGGAAGTTGTCGTCGATACGCCCCCCATTGCCCCGACCTTCCGCGCCGAACTCGGCGACGTCATCGCCGCCACCTACGCCCAGAACAAGACCGCGAGCGGCAAGACCGCGAGTTCAGCGACGGGTCTCTCCAACAGCACCGCGCTCTCAAACGCCAACGCATCCTCGAACAATTCGAGTTCGTTCGGCTCGACTTCGACGTCCTCCAATTCAAGTTCTTCCCGGGGCACTGCTCTCCGCAATCGCCTCCAAAACTCCGTGCAGAGCGGCGCAGCGAATGGCAATCGCCGCTCGCTGAGCCTGAACGGCAATTCTGCGAACGCCGCGAAATCCGGTTCGCTCCGCGGCGCGTTCGAAATTCGCCCAATGCTGACCGACGCAAACCTTGAAGCCCGTCGCGACGGCAAGCCCATTCTCTATGAACTGTGGTGGAGCCCGCTTCCTGCCGCGAAGGACACCAGCAAGACCAACCCGCTCAGCGCCAATTCGACCGCCGCCACCACGCAGCCGATCGATGATCCGCGCACGGTCGAAGCCTGGGGAGAGCCGGTCCTGCTCGCTGACAACCTCGTGAAGTGCCGCTGGCAGTTCTTCTCAACCGGCGAAAAGCGCAGCGCGCACAGCGCGGTTTGGGATAAAGAGCTGCCCGCCTACGTCGAATTCGAAATCCAGACAAAGACTGGTCTCTATGAGAACTGGATGTTCGAGATCGGCTGGTCTAAAGGTCCGGAGCTCGCCACGACCGCGACCGATGCCGCGGCAGGTGGAGGCGCCGATGTCGCGACTCCCACGGGCGCGCAAGGCCCGGGCGGAATCGGCGGTCCAAACGGCGGTCCCAATGGCGGTCCTAACGGTCCGGGCGGCCCTCGCCAAGGCGGCACACGTGGCCCGCGAAACAACAACCAGCCTCCGCAGACCCATCCTCCCGGCGGCGGTGGTCCTCGCTACGACAACATCCCGACGACAACACCCCGATGAAGTTCCGCAGCAGCAAATCCTCACCTGACAATCGCGAAGCGCACCGGGCGTTTGCTTTGCCTGTGGTCCTGATGGTCAGTCTGGCCCTTGCGACGCTGATCACGGTGCTGCTTGATCGCTTCGGTTCGCAAACGCGGTCGGTCTCCGGAATTGTTCGGTCCTACGAGAGCTACCACGCCGGCAAGGGCCTCCATCAGCTTTTCGAAGCATGGCTCCGCAATTCAAACTCCGCCCGCCTCAGCGGCAAACTGGGTGAAAACGGCCTGGCTCTGACCGCTCAACTCTCCGAGGGCCTCACGCCCTACGCCAACAGCGCGGAAACCGTCAAGCTTTATCTGGCCGACGGCCAAGGGGCGATTCTGGCAGAACCAGGAAGCCTCCCGGCCGAAGACGTTGCGCTCGCTCAAGCCATCATCAATGCCGCGAAGGACCTGGATGCCGCGGGCGGAACCACTGCCAGCAGCAGCGGAAGCGGGGACGCGGCTGAGGGCGCTATTGCGCGGCGTCAGTTCGGCCCCATCGCGGTCAGCCTGAAATCCGCGACGCCCCGCACGCTCCGCGCCGCGGTTTCGGGTGCAACGGCCGGTGAAAAGGTCGATGAAATCGTCGCCGAACTGCTGAAGGCCCGCGACGACCTCAATGTCGCGTCCACCGCCGTCTCCGAAATCGCGAATAAGGCCGGCCTCACCGGCGACGCACGAGCCAACCTTCTCAAAGTCATCACGGTCGACCCCACCATGTGGACGATCACGGCCGATGTGTCCGCCGATCGCCTGATCGGTGGCGGCCTGTTGATGCGCTACAAAGGAACTGCCCTGGTCGGCGCGAGCAACAACAACGCGACCACGGCACGCAGCGTTATCCGGCAATGGGTCCGGGAGGACGCTCGTTAGGCGAAAGTCGCCCGCCGAGGGTCGTGGGGGTTTCGTAGAATGAGATCGCTGCCGATCGGCGGAGCTGATTCGGAAAGGGATTTGGTTGTTCAAGGACGTGACACGAGATCGAGCAAGGAGCTTGACGCGCGCCGGACAGGTCGGCGCGGTTGCGCTGGCGTCATTGGCGGGCGTGGTCCTCGCTGTCGGTCTTCCGGGCACAGGCGTGCCGAAGATCGAGCGCGCCGAACCTATTGAGCCTACCCGCGCAATCGACACCGGACCGGTTCAGGAGCCTCCGGCACTTCTCGAAAAACGCGCGGGCTCGATCTCACGCAATCTCGCCCAGCTCGGCAACTCTCCCAAAATCGCTCCCCCAACGCCTGATCCCACGGATGACGCGGGCGACGGTGGCACAACGCCTGTCGCTCCGGGTCCGGCCGTTGCCGAAACCGCAATCACCTTCCTCGGCCTCCTCGGTTCGCCGGCTCGTCCGATGGCGCTCGTCTCGATCGACTCGCACCAGCAGGTGCTCGCCGTCGGCGACATCATCCACAAAGGCACGGGCGAGAAAATCAAACTCGTCAAGGTCGAAAAGTCCGGCATCGAGATTGAAATGAAGGGCGCGATAAAGAAGGTCGAAGTGGCGCCGCGCACCGGTGCAACTTACACGACGCTTCAGAACGCGCCCTCCCCCGTTCCAAATCCCGGATTGGTCCCCGGCGTTCCGCCGCCCCCTCCGGGTGGCAACGTCGGCCGTCCGCGCCGCGACAACGGTGAGATGAGAGCACCCGGCGGAAGGCGTCCGGGCGGTTCGCAGCGTTTCGATGAAGCCGGTGGTGTGCGCGAATGAGCGGCAGAGTTTGCTATGTCGCGCGTGCCGATCGTGGCAGCCGCATCGAATCGCTTCGCCTCGTCGGCGCCCGCACCGATGAGATGTGGTCTGTTCCGCTCGTCGTTCAGCAAAGCAGCGAGCAGGGCGATGCCGAACTCTTTGATGATCGAGGCATCGTTGCCGCCGCGGACTGGGTGAAGTCGCGCACCGTCGGCGAGAAAACCCGAACTGGTTCGCTCTCTCTGATCTGCCTCGACGCCGAAGGCTTCTCCGCCGGCTGGATCACAAGCCCCAGCACCGAGCGCAAGGTCATCGCCTCGGTTGCCGCGGCAGGTGTCGGCAGCGAAGAAATCGGCTCTGCCATCGGCCCTGGCCTCGGGTTTTATTACTCGTCCCCCGCCGAAGCGGGCTTGCAGGCGATGACCGTTGCAGTGGAACCCGAGGTAAGAGCCGCCAAAGGCAAACTCGACGCCGACCCCGTTGTCGCGAATGCCGGGCTCCGCGTCCCGGTTCTCGCCGGCGCCGACGCCCCGGTTCGACTGCTCCTCGATTTGCTCGACGAGCGCAGCATCACTGTCGATTCGGTCACCACGATCTGGCATGCGATGGCGCGCGTCTGGGGTGGGGCGGGAGATGCCGCGGCAGAGCGCAACAACATCGTCACCGAAGACTCGGGTGTCGCTGCGATCATCCTCGTCGATCCTCGCGGGCGCCTGCTCTGGTGCTGGACCGCAAAGGGCGAATTGCTCGCGGGCGGCTCGATGCGGCTGGCAACGCCTTCTGCGGTTGGGCGGGCACCAAGTCCGACGCCGGCGGATGCGGCACGCCTGACGAATGACTGGATTGCGTGGGGTTCGCAGCTCGGCATCGTGCCTCGCCGCGTGGCGTGCATTGCCGCGGATGATCCGGTCGGCGTCGGTGAAGATTCCGCTTCGTTCCGCGCGGGCCACTTTGGCGCGAAGCTTGCAGGCGCGTGGGGCGGCGCGGGTGTTGATCTCGTGCTCGATCAGGATCCGATCGGCGCGACGCTCGCGCGTCTTGCAACGGCCACGGCCGATGCTCGGCCCGACGAAGCGGCAATCGCGGGCATCGAGGCTCTTTCACACCGACCCGGCAGGCTCCATCGGCGCATGCATACTTGGATCGCGCTCGGAATCGTCTGTGGTGCGGCGCTCGCGGGCGGCGCGGCATGGAAACTCCGCGCGAGCGCAGCCCTGCTGGCCGAGGCAGCCCGGTCCGAAGACTCCCGCTGGCGTGAGCTCGTTCAGAAAAACTACCCCAACATCATGAAGCTTCCGAATGTGGATCCGGAAGCCGAGCTCAACAAGATTCTCACGCGCGACGAGCAGGAGCGCGAACGCAACAAGATCGAGCCGATGCGCCCGATCGTCCAGGAACTCGAAACACTTTCGATGGCCCTCGCGGATCCCGAAGTCGAACTCGACAGCATTGCATTTTCCGGCGGCGCGAGTTCTGCCGTCATCATCACGGTGCTCGTTCCCGACATCAAACTGGGCGAGAGCGTCTTCAAATCCATCTCGTCGATCAGCGGCAGCAACATCGAATCCTGGCAGCAGCCAAGCTGGTCGCCTTCGGGCGCGAAAGTCAGAGGCGTCTTCACCGGGCGATGGAAAAACGCCAAGGCCGCTGCCGCCGCCGTCGCTCCTCCTGCGCCTTCGCACACGCCGCCCACACGATCTGCTGCGCCGGCATCCGGTCAACCCGCAACGCGCCCCCCGGTAACTCCAGCGAAACCGGCTCAGCCGCAGCCCACTCAGGGCGCTCCGCTCTCAGCACCAGCCGCGACGCCAGCAACCAAGCCGACCCCGGCGAACACGCCGTCCGAAACGCCAACAAGTCCGGAGTCCGACGGAGTCAGCACACCCATGCCTCCGCCCCAGTCGGTTCCGGCTCCCGCGAATCCAAGTCCTTCATCCCCTCCAGCTTCAAACCCCGCGCCGGGAGGCACTCGATGACTCCCGCTGAAACCGGACTCAGCCTGCCCGGCACTGCGGAGCAGCCGGCGCCGCGGAATTCCGCTGCCGTCACGGAGTTGCTCGCACAGGCCGGCGATCTCGCGAGCCGCGCCGAACGCGCAAATCGGCCGACTTCGCTGATCTATCTATCCGGCGGGATACTCGCCCTCGCGCTCTTCATGCTTCTGTATTTTCTGAGCGCGCGGATGTCCGCTTCGAGTGAGTTGAGGTTTGAATCCGATCGATCGGCCCGGATCGACAAGCTTGTCGCACGCCTCAAAGAATTTGACCGCGTCAACGAAGAAAGGCGTGAAGAGCTGCGCCCGCTGCCCACGATGCAGACGCAGATCGCGGACGCCGCGGCCTCGGCGCAGCTCAAGACCAAGGTCTCGACGGCCCAGCAAGGTCAGGCCAAAGGCCCCGGCGATCTGACTCGCCGCACCTGGAAGTACTCGGATCTGCACGAAGAATCGCTGGAAAAGGTCTTCGATTGGATTTCGAAGTCATTGCGGGCCATTCCCGGTCTCGAATTGACCGGCCTTACGCTCCGTCCGGAAGCAGCCAGCTGGCGCGTCGATGTTGTGTTTGGTCGCTGGGAACGAACCGGAGGTTGAGCGGCGCGCTCTACTCAGTCATGATCGACACGGAAGAATCGGAGATGCAGTTGACTCGAAAGCCGATCACTTGCCTGCCTGTTGGAGCCTTCACTCGCGTGCTCGCGCGCATCACGCTCGGTGTCGCGTTCGTGGCCTGCTTCCCGGGTTGCGAGACGCACAAGAAAGACATCGTCACCGTTCCCGCGCCGCCCATGTACGACACCGCCAAGGCGGTCTCGCTCGCCGAACAGGGACTGACCGCGCAGCGCGCAGATGATCTCGACAAGGCGATCGGGTTCTACAAGCAGTCGATCCAGGCGAACCCCGAGCTCTCCGGTGTCTGGACCAATCTCGGCGTCGCGATGATGGAAAAACAGAATTTCCCCGCCGCCGCCGAGGCGTTCAAGCACGCCCTCGATCTCTCGCCGACGGATTCGCGGCCGCTCGTTAATCTGGGTGTTGCGTATCTCGAGCGTGGCTGGGCGGATCAAGCGTATACCTATTTCAGCCAGGCCCTTGACCGCGATCCGAACAACGTCGACGCCCTGCGCGGCGCGATCACCGCCGCTCAGCGCAGCGGACGCGAGGATGAACGCACGCTCGATTACATCAAGCGATTGCAGCTCATCGAGACCGACCCGAAGTGGAAGCAGGAACTTGGCTACCGGCGCATCCGCATGGAGAACGCGCTGAAGGATCGGAACAAGGGTGTGCCGATGCCCGCGCGAAACTCGCCGCCGTCGTTCCCGCAGCAGCAGCCCTCACCGAGCGCGCTCCCGCCCCTCACGCCCGTGCCGATTCAGGCTCCGCCCGGATGAGACGAAGTTTGATTCAGCCGGCCTTGAGCTGCGAAGTCTGTGCCGCTTCGCTTTTGCGTGCGTGGCGCTTGCCGACTCCGAGCGAGATCAGTTCAACACCTTCCGCAACGCTGCGCGGATTGATCATCCGCCACGGATCGATCACCGTGTCACCCGGCTGGAATTTGAAATCCTTGTACTGCTTCCAGTTCGTGGAGATGAAGTAGAGGGCCGGGCCGGTCGGCAATTCCGCATCGGGCCGGATCGCCGGATCGTGCAGAACCGGGAAGATGCCGCGCTGGCGCAGAATGTTCGCGAGCAGGATCGCCGGAGATCCCTGCGTCTGATTCGTGTTGGGCTTGAACGCCATGCCGAGCAGCACGACCGGGCGACCGACGCGATTCTGCATGACCTGATCGGCGAGCCACGCGGTCTGCTGATCGCGGCCGAAGTTGATCACGTCGAAGATGTTGAATTTCACTTCGACTTCGCGGGCTGTGTACGACATCGCCATCTGATCGCGTCCGTGGCACGGGCCGCCGTCGGCCATGCCGCCGTCCATGTACTTCGGGCTGACGAGGCGGTCGGTCGCGAGCTTGAGCGTTGCGTTGACGACGTCGCAGTCGGCATCGGGCAACCGATGGCAGACTTCCATGACGGTGTTCGCGAAGAGAACTTTGAGTCCGAGGTACGTGTTGTAGCAGAGCTTCACGCACTCGGCCTCGGTCCAGGTCATGGGGCGGATCGGCGAGTTGTGCAGGGTGGCGTAGAGCTCGCGGGCAACTTCTTCGCCCTTGCCACCATCGGCGGGCGTGGTCGAGTTGATCGCCATGTCTTTCCTGGGCGGCGGGCAGCCGAGCAGCACAAACTCCGGATTCAGGAAGTCGCGCACGACCGTGCTCTGTCCGATGAAGAACGGGTTGTAGACCATCGTCCAGCCATCGCCGATTTTTGATTCAGCGCCGCGCTCGGTGGCCGGGCCGAGGATGTTGTTCATCGTGCCGGGAGTTACCGTGGAGATCACGAGGATTGTGCGGTAGCGGCCGTCGGACTTGCTTGCCTTGATCGCGCGGCCGACTTCTTCGAGCGAACTCTCGATGATCGAGTTGTCAAAGTCGCGGGGCACACCGTCATACGGCAGCGAGCCGTCGTGGCTCGGCGCGTGAGGCGTGGGAACGGCAACGTAGATTGCGTCGGACTGGCGGACCGCGTCGTTCACGGTCGAGCAGTAGTGCATGAGTTGCTTGCATGAGGCGTACTGCTCATCGAGCCCGGGCTCAAAGGGAGTGACCTCGCCCCGCTTGTAGCCGTCCATCAGCTTCTTGCTCGTGTCGTAGCAGTAAACCTCGTGCCCCTTCATGGCGAGAGCGACCGCACAGGGGAAACCGAGCTTGCCGACACCGATGAACGCGATCTTCATAAGAATTGATCTCACAACGGGTTACAGAAGAAGCCGTGAAACTCGAAATGGGCTTTCCAAGGCCCCTGACGTATCAACTATCGGTCCTTTGAGCAATTGGATTGAGCCCGGATCGCGGGACTTATGCCGCCTCGCCGGGCGCCAAATGCAGCATCTCGGGGGTGACGATGCGGGAAACCCGGAGTGAACGCAGCTTCGACAGGATTTCGGCTCGTCGATCCGGCGTGATCAGCAATACGTCGTTGGGGCCGAGGTCGGACGCCGTCGTCCGGAGCGGACTCATGAAGGCAGGGTCGTCGTCGATGACTTTGTGGTTGAGACTGGCGAGCGAAAGGGCGCGGGAGGCTTCTCTTCCGTTCTTGCCGAATCCGTACACCACCAGTTTCTCGCGCGGGGAAAGCGACTTGGCCGCAAGCAGAGCCAGTTCGCCCCAAGCGGGACGGAGTGTTTCCGATGTCACCTGGTTTGCGATTGAAGGTGCAGCGGCGGCGATCAATGCGTTGAGTCGATCGAAGGCGACGCGTTCGCCGGTGATGGTGTGCTGGCGCGTGGCCCAGACCCGGAGCGAACCGGCGAGTGTCGGGACGTCTGCATCGGAAGGGGAGCCGATCTCAGCGAGCAGATGCGTTGCAAACTCGGCTTGTTCGGTTGCGAGTGCGCGGGCGAATTGCGAGAGGGTCCAATTGCGCTTCGCGGTCGCGCGGTCGCGGGCAGGGACCCAGCGATCGAGCAGAGTGAGGCCGTCTTGCCAGACTCTCTGCGCTTGTGCCGAGCGCGAACCCGGCATCAGGCGGCAGAGCATCAGGGGAGTTTCAACCGGCTCGGCCCATCGTGCGCCGAGACTGGTGAAACGGAGCAGCAATTCCCAGTCTTCGACCTGGCAGTCTGAAGGAAAGGCTTCACCAAAGTGGCGTGTGACTTCGCGGAGGGTGTCGGCGCGGAAGACGGTGGCGCCGATCGAAAGCGGGTTGCTTGTACGAAGTCGATCGAGTCGGAGCTCGTTGAGCGCGGGGAACCAGGCGCTTGCCGCGGGAGTTCCTTTTTCATCGGTATCGCGATACGCGGTTGAGATCGCATCACAATCGCCGACTGCGGCGAGCGTGGCAGTCGCGAACCCGGGCAGAACTGTGTCGTCGGCGTCGAGGAAGCAGATGAACTCACCGCTCGCCAGAACCAAGCCGAGATTGCGGCTCGCGGCAACTCCTCGGTTTGCACGTCTGGCGACGCGGAGGCGCGGATCGGTGATTGCTGATACCCCGCAGAATGTGGAATCGGTGCTGCCGTCGTCGACCACGATGAGTTCGATCTCGGACTGCGATTGCGCGAGCACGCTCCGCAGGGCATCGTCGATGGTGCGTTCGGCATTGAAGGCGGGGATGACGAAGCTGAGGAGTGGAGGCATGAGGATCGAAGAAAAATGGAAGGGAACCGCGGTGTTACGCGGAAGGGGGGATTGCGTTATCGGCTGAAGAGAGGCGCTGGTTAACGAACGCGAGGATTCGATTGGCCGCGGAGCGGTAGGTGTGGCGATCACTGATCCGCTTTCTTGCCGCGGCGTTTCGAACGGCACGCAGGTGCGGACTCTCGATGATCGAGGCGGCTTTTTCTTCGAATGTCGCGGCGTTGTGAAAGAAGAGCTCGGGTTGCTCGCCGACCATCACGAACGCGGATGGGTTCGGGTATTCGACCGGCGAGCGGCGATCCTTGACGAGCCGCGGATGGAACGGGGCGCCCCAGCGCATGCCTTTGAGCGAGCCGGGTGCAAGCCCTTCGCAGGTTCCGATGTCGTCTGGTGCGATCGATTCTTCGAAACAACCGAGGCTCTGGAAAACGCTTGCGAACCGCATGAGCGCGGGTGCGTCGGTCCAGGGAGCGCGGCGAACATCTTCGCCGACTCGATCGTCTCGGAACTCCGCACCTTGATGCCAGCCAAGCTGAAAGAGCGGGGTTTCGATCATGCTGCGTTCGCCCCAGTGGAAGCGGCAGAGCGGGATGCCGCCCGAGAGCACGCATTCGCAGAGGCGGGGATGCGCGAGCATGTGATAGGTTACTTGCAGGTGGCAGCCCGCGAGTTGATAGCTGAGGCGCAGGTCCGAGTCGTGGCCGAGCGGTCCCTTTGCGCATGGCGAAAGAGTCGGGTGGTTCTGCCAGCCTTTGCCGTAGAGGTTGAAGCGCCAGCTTCGCTTGTTTGCGGCCGCGGCGGCCCATTCGAGGGTTTCGTGGCGCATGATGCGGTCGGCGAGCGGATCGGCATATCCGGTTGTCAGGAGCGAGACGACGTGTTCCGCCGGCTCGCCTCCGAGACTCTGATTCAGGGTTTCGCGGACGACCTCTTTCATGGAGGGGAACGGAAGAGTCGAGAGCGGAAGGCGCACATGTGCCAGCACGGCATCGCGGAGCGCCGGCATTGAACGGATCAGTGAGACATCGACGGACGGATTGCTGCGGAGTTCCGACAGGATTCGTTCGTGCTGCGCTTCGGGCGTTTCGCTTTGATGGCTGACATACGCAAGCTCGCACTCGAACTTTGCGCGCTCAGAATCGGTTGCACTCGAGGCGAAGAACTTGGTCTCGCTCGCGGGGACAGGCAGGATCATGCTCGAGTCGCGGGGATAGCCGTATTGATCGTGCAGGACCGGAACGACGTGACCGATCGTGAAGTCGAGCGGGCCGAGGCCTTGACCGATTCGATGGTCGAACAAGTGGGGCATCTGATCCTGAATCCAGCAGACCCATGGCAGATTCCTCGGGAGGAAATCGCCGATCGTGGCCCGCGGGTAGTTGATCACGATCATCAGGTCCGGATCGAATTCGCGGACTGCGCGCATATAGCCGCAGGCGGCGAGCGAAGAGAAATCATCGGGCTGGATGACCACCCGGGTTTCGTGGCCGAGCGCGGCGAGTGCGTCCGCGAGATCGCGCGTGGAATGCTTGACGAATGTGGAGAATCGGCTGGTGAGCAGCATCACACGCCTGGGACCGGGCTGGGAGAAGCGCGACGACCACCACGCGGGGTTGCGATCCGCGTAGATCGCGTGCACCTCGCGCTCGAGCCGGCGGGTTTCGAGATCCTGATGGCGGATGGCGTCGGAGACGATTTCGCCGATCGTGGGGTTGGTCGCAGTGCATGTGCCGGGAGTTGCTGCGACGGTGCCGAGGAGGCGGCGGTCCACACGTTCATTCAGAAATGCCGCAAATCGAGATGCCGCGTTTGTTCCTGCAAATACACAGACGTGGCCGTCGCTCAGATGTGGAGACAAATCAACAAGCGAGAGTCCTATAGCGAGGTCGTCTGCACTGTCCTGCACGACTTGCACCGGGGCGCGATATCCGAGCGGTTCGCGTGGTCTTGCCTCAAGCGCCAGTTTCAAGAGCCACGGCGGATTCGCGCCTTCGAGTACGAGCGTCTGCGTGGCATCCGTCGACCAGGCGCGGGTGTGATCGAGCAGCGCCTGCTTTGCCAACGAGAGCTCGTCGTGGAGCGCCAACCAGGCGCCGTTCAGACGTCGAGCGATGTTGCCATCGCTTGTGCGGAAACATTCGAGCCCGGGCGGCAACGCAAGTTGTTCATCGCCCGAGCCGAGCGCAAGCCGAGTTCCCAATGCGCTGCTGTTTGCACGGAGCGTGTTTGCGAGCGAAGTCGCAACGATCTGGTCTGATGGAAGCTGATGGAGTGCCTCGCCGAGCGTGGCGAGTTCTTTGGCTTGCCGGATCGGAGCGGGGAGCGCGGCGAAGTGCTCGAGCGCGGGCGATCGAAGCCCGAGACGCGCAAAGCTTGAGACCACGAGCAAACGCAGCCCGTGATCTTCGGGATGCGAGTCGAGTTGACGCAGTGCGGGGAGCAGGAACTCCCAGGCCTTTCCGGCACGCCCAACCGCAAGCAGCTTGGCACGCGCGGCGGTATCGGCCGGCTTTTGGGTGGTTGCGACGGAATTTGGAGCGGATGTGAGCATGAGCGATCGGCAATGTGGCAGAGATCAACCGGCGCGGGACAGGCCGATCGGATTGGGAGGAGAGACGTCCTCCTCATCGATTCCCCAGAGCAGGCCGCGGGCGCAGCGTGAATTCCAGACTTGCTGGTCGTGGCCGCTGAAGGTGAGTGCGTGGGAGTGCGTTGCATCCATCTCGCCACCGTGAAGCGGATGGAAGTGATGGACACGCGCGGTCGGCTCCAGGCGCCAGCAATCGAGCGCGCGGGTTGTGCGGCCGATCTCGGCGTCGTTGTAGAGATGGAAATAGCCGGGAAAGAAGAGCGGGCCGCGGCGTGAGAGCAATTCACGGAAACGCAGCTGGAATTTCTTTCCGTAGAGCGGGTACGCGAGCGGATAGTCGCCCTCGATGCTGGTGTTGAAGAGGCCGATGACGCCATCTGAATCTGGGAAGTGGCGATAGAGCGCGTCTGCCGCGTTGTGCAGGCAGGTTTTCTCAAAGATCAGATCGTCGGTGCAGAAGAGCGCATCACGCTCGATCAGCCGGTCTACGACGTGATTCAGTGGCGCGGTGCAGCCGACGCGGCGATTTGCTTCGGTGTCGTAGACGCAATCGACGATGCCGCCAAAGCGGGTTCGGAGTTTTTCGCAGAGTTCGACCGTGCCAAGGTCGCCCGCGCCGACGCAAATGTTTGCCGGGTAGCCGGTTTCCACGACCGACTCGATCATCCGCGTGATTTTCTCGTGGCGTCGGAAGCTTGCGCAGAAGATCTGGATGGGCGGAAGTTCGCTCATGCCGCCTCCCGCACCAGCGCGACCTGCACCGAATCCCACGCTGTCGGGCGCACGCCTGAAAGCACATCGCAGGTCCACGACCAGCGGAGCAGACGCGAATCTGGGCGCGCGCGGAGCGTGCTGGCGGCAAAGCGTTCATCCTTCAGCACAGTCATGATCAACTGGGAGTCCGGCGGAAGCTCGCTCAGTTCGCAGGTTTCGAGCGCGCGGATGTCATCGATCTCTGCCCACCACGGCTGACCTTGCACACCGGCGTCGACTCCATAGATTCGGATTCCCATGCGGGCGAGATCGCGGGCGAGCAATCGCGCGTTACGGCCGAGGCCGAGAAGTGCAACGGGCTTTGATGCATCGATCTGCTCGCAGATGAATGAGCGAATCAGAGTCGGCAGCGCGAAGATGCCGCGGGCGGAAGCGATGGGCGGCATCGATCCGTCTTCGAGCAGAGCGAGCCGCTCGCTGCCCGAAATCTCCGGGGATTCGTCCATCGAAACCAGCGACGCACCTGCGGGAACATGCACGCACACATCGGGCACAGTGAGCACGAACTGCGATCGGGAGGGCGCTTCCTGTCCGGAACTCAGGACGATCGCGCGGGAGTCGTTCACCCAGCCCGGTATTTCGGTTGGCATGCCGCACATACGGGGTGACATGCCGAGGCTCGCGAGTGAGCCTGCGAGGATGGGTGCCGCGGGTCCGGTTCCGACGATGACGACCGGGCGGCAGGGATCGAGCGCTTCGAGCATTCGCTTCGCGCGCGTCGCGGTCGTTTCCAGTTCCACATTCGCGCTCGCGAACGGATTGAGATGCTCCGGCGCCGGCCCGACAAAGCCGAGCCGCTGCCACCAGCGTGCCATCTCGGCTTTCGAGCGATTTGAAGCGTCGCAGTAGAGGCTCGGAGGGTTTTCGCAATCCGACAACAACCCGAGGCAGGCATCGACGGCACCTTGCGTCAGCACGCGGACGTCGGATATTTCATGGCCGCGGGCGACGACGCGGTCGCGGATCATCTTCGCGCGCGCCTTCAAACTTCGTTCGATGGCGCCCGGCGACTGGAGCTTTCCAACCCAGACGCGGCCGATTTCCAATCGCGAGCGCGACCAGCGCACGCCGACTTCAGCCAGGCGGAGCAGCCACTCGTAGTCGGCGGGATGGAGCAGGTCGCTGGCGGGGTCGACCTCGCGGAAGTGGATGCCGCCGATCGCACTGGCATCGACCATCATCATGGAGAGCGCGAACCACTGCTGACGGGCGAGATCGTCGAATCCAATTTCATGGGGCGCATCTTTCAAAGGATCCTGAGGAAGGTCCCCGATCGGTGCGCGGAATCGAAAGCCGCCGAACGCGCCGGATTCCCCACCGTGACGCATCCGCACCGCGAGAGCTTCGAGCGCGCGGGATTCGAGTTCATCACGCGGATCGAAGATCATGATCCGCTCACCACGGCAGGCATCGAGACCGGCGTTGAGCGCGTCGCAACGAGTCAGGCCGGGAGCCTCCCGCTTCACGCGTTCATCGGCGCGAAGCGAACCGATCGCGTCTGATCCGGGCGCACCGCCGACGAGCACAATTTCGATGTCGCTGAGCGTCTGAGCCCGGAGCTGCGCGCCCGCACGTTCGTTCAGCTCCGCGCGTGCGGTCAGCGGCACAATCACGCTGACAGCCGGCGATGCCGTCCTTGGCATGCGAACCTCCAGTGCACGCTCCGAGCGCACCTGACACAGGTTTCAATATCGGTCCGTGTTCGGTGAAGGCTGCAAGCAGTGGGGCCGGCGCCCAAAAACGAAAAACCCCGCCTTTGCAGACGGGGTCTTTGTTCAAGTGGAGGTGACGAGACTCGAACTCGTGACCTCTTCCATGCCATGGAAGCGCTCTACCAACTGAGCTACACCCCCTTGAGTGATTCGGGTTGGTCCGGGTGGACCGTGGTACTTCGGCACCGGGGCCGGCAATCTTCGGTTGTGCCCGCCAGTTCCGGCTCAAAGAGCCGTCCAAGTGGGGCCAAGATGGTAGATCGAGCCCTTGGCGAATCAAGAAGGGTCTGAAAGTGGCTGCTTTCGGGCGATGGAGGCGGAAAGGGCCTTGTCAGCGGCTTCCCGGACGCTTTCAAGCGTGATTCGCTCAATTGCGCAGCGTTCGGGGTGGTCGTCGGCGACCTCGGATTCGGGGAGAGTCGGATCGGCGACCAGAATTGCTTCCCCCCCGGGGGCTGGAATCGTGGTCCAACGCGGGTCGGTTGGTCCAAAGAGGGAGACGAGCGGGACGTTGAACGCGGCAGCGATGTGGCGGGGACCGGTGTCGTTGGTGACCATCAGGGCCGAGCCGTTTACCAGGGCCTTCAATGCTCCGATCGTGATCCCCAGTCGCGGGAGGCAGATGCAGGGGACGCCGGCCTGCTTGGCGATGTCGTCCACCAGTTCGGCTTCACCGGGCGAACCGTTGATGAAGATCGCAAGGCCGTATGTGTCGTGGAGGTGTTTGGCGATTGCCGCGAATCGGTCGACGGGCCAGCGCTTGGCGGCGTTGTTGCCTCCGGGATTGAGAATGGCACGCGGAGAGGTTGGTGAGATGCCGGCTCGGTCGAGGATGCCATTTGCCGCCGCTCGCTCGGCGGGCGTTGCGAAAAGCGAAAGTTTTGTTTCGCAATTCGAAACAGCGGCAACGGGCTTGCCGAGGGTGTGAGCGCCCAGAGTTTGGTAGTAGGCGACTGCGGAAACAGGACTTCGGCGTCCATCGCTCCGCTGCGGAGGGGCAATGCGATCGGTCAGAAGGAGGCCGCGGGCATCGCGGTCATAGCCGATGCGGCGGGGGATTCCGGCGATGCGGACGATGAGCGCGGTCGAGAAGGAGTTGGTCAGGAGGACGGTCGTGTCGTAGCGGCGCGGGCGGATCTTGGCGGCGACGAATTTGGGCCCCATGACGCCGGAGGAGCGGGCGACGTGGACCTCGTCGAAGTAAGGAAGGCCAGCGAGGACTTCATCCATGCCGGGGCGGACGAGGCCACCGATGAACGCGCCGGGGAGCCCGTCGCGAAGTGCCTTCAGTGTGGGCGTTGCCATGACGCAGTCGCCGAGCCAAGAGGGGCAAACGACCAGCAGGCGAAGAGGTTTTTGGGGCACAGCACCCGGCATTTCGAGACTGTAGCGAACGAGGAAGCAGGTTCAGTCGAATTCAAACTCTGTACCCGGCGCAGGCGTGCCCCAGAGTGGGCCGTCGCGGTATTTGTCTTCGTACCACTTGTTGGTGACGCGGCGGAGCTCGGCGACGAAGCCGAGGCCGACGATCCGGTCGGCTTCGAGGGTGAGGACGATGCCGTCGGGTGAAGTTTCGAGGGAGGTGAGCTTGATGCCTTCGCGCTCCGCGAGCGCGTGGGCGGTTGATTCCACGGTGCGGCGGGTTGGCCCGTCGTCGAGGGGGGTGCCTTGGAGGGCGCGAAGGCGGGCGGTTGCGGGCATGTGGGAAAGGTACGGGGGTGGGGTTGCAGAAGGATGTATTACGGGTGAACGGGCGGATGGTCGATTCCAAAGGAAGGAATATGGCACCCAACCGAACAACTGCGGAGATTCCGCGCGCTCGCTGGAAAGCGCGGGCGTTGTGGCTTGGTGGGCTGCTCGGTGTTGGTGCGCTTGCGTCGGTTGGATTGAGGGTGCAGCAGGAGCGGGCGATTGAGGTGGCGGTGCGCGAGAGTCAGTCGGAGTCGGTCGCCATGCAGGCGAATGTGGTGAGGCATCTTCGAACGTGCGAACTGGTGACGAGCCGGATTGAAACGACCGTGCGTGCGCAGAACAACGACGACAACTGGTTCGGGAGCGTGGTCGCGACGGTGGAGGCGCCGGCGCGGCTGAGTTATGGAGTGGACCTGTCGAAGTTGGAATCGTCGCGCGTTGTGTTCAGTCCGATCGGCGGCGTGTACTCGCTGAAGGTGCCGGCGCCGAAGCGGATCGCGACGGAAGTTTTCACGGGGCAGGAGAAGACCGGCGTTGAGCTGGCGGGTCTTCGGTTTCGATCCATGGCTGGAGAAGCGCAGCTTGGTGTTGCGCGTGCGCGGCTGCATGAGCAGGCGCTCAAGATGCGGATTACCGGAGCGGACCTGGAGCGGGTTCGGGAAAGTGCGCGGGCGGAAATTGAGGGGCTGGTGAAGCGGATCGTGGGGGAGAATGCTTCTGTACGGGTCTCGTTTGATGATGAGGCGGGAACAAAGGTCGCGTCTGGGGAGTAGGTGGGAGGGAAGGGGCAGAGGGGCAAAGGCGCAGAGGACAAAGGGATAAAAGGCAGGGCAGCAGCGGCATCATGCGGTTTCTTGGGTTGATTCCATTTCTCTGGTCGCGGCGTTGGAACGTCACGCGGCTTGTCATTGCTGCATCTCTGCTTGTGATTCTTGCGGTGGATACTCCAGCGCGGCTGGCGCGGCTCACGCTTGCGGCATTGCCGGAGATGGATTACGCGAGCGAGGTCGCGACGCTGCGCGAGCAGGGGCGGTTTGCGGAAGCGATTGTGATTGCGGATGCGGGGCTTGCGTGGACGGATGGCGCGGGGAATGGGCCGAAGCGAGCGGAGATCGAGCGGCAGCGGCAGATGACGGTGGATGAGCAGGCGAGCTGGGTTCGGCGCGCGAAAGACGTTGGTTGGGGGGCGCTCACCGGGCGAGGTGAAAGCATCGAGCAACTTGTCGGCGCGATTGCGGCGGACATGTTTGTCGTTGGCGATATCCGCGACCTTGCGATTCAGGGTGGGACGTGGGCGAGTGGGGGGGAGCCCGATGCGCTCATTGTCGCGCTTTCGGCGGTGGGGATTGTGTTGACGGTTACGCCCGAGATCGATTGGGCGCCGGCGCTGCTGAAGGTAGCGAGGAAAGCCGGCGCGGTGACGGAAGGATTGAAAGAGTTCATCGTGCGTGGCGTAAAGCTCCGACGCACTGAGGCGCTCGCGGGGGCGTTTGGCGATGTGACGAAATTGGCGACGAAGGCTTCACCGGCGGGCGCGATCCGCATCTTGCGATTGGCGGAGAATGAAGCCGATCTCGCGAAGTTCGCGGCGTTTGCGGAGCGCAACGGAGCGAAAGGTGGCGCGGCGCTGCTCATTACGGGCCGCGAAGGCGCGGCGATGGTGCGGGGTGAAACAGCCGTCGCAGGTGCCGCTTTGCGAACGACAGATGATGTCGTTCTCGCGGCAGCGCGCAAGGGGCCAGCCGGTGCACGGTTTCTGGCGAGCCCGGCAGCGCGGGTGCTGACGCAGCCGCACTGGATCCTGGGATTTGGCAAGGGTGTGTGGAAGGGGAATGTACCCGAAGCGGTGAAGCAGATTGCGCGGGCGATGGATCCGTATGGATGGTGGCTGTTGCCCTTGATGGGTGTGTGGACGCTTTGTGAGTGCGGGTTGTTTGTGGGTGCGGGGAGAAAGGCGCTTGGCAGGCGGCGCGCGGAGACTGCGGGCGCGGTGGGTGCGCCGGTTGCACTCGGATAGGCCCTGTAGGTCGACCTATAAGAATTATGCCAAGGCGGTGGTCGACGCGGTCACGGAGCCTGCTCGCTCGTGCTCCGAGCGCAAGAGCGAATCCACCTGCTCGAGAGTGAGCGCGTGCGCATCGGCCAGCGTCTTGATGCGATTGGTGAGATCTTTCAGCTGCGAATCGCTGAGCGCAAGGCCGAGCTGTTCGGCGCGACTGCGCACCGCGTTCCAGCCGGTGAGGCGGTGCGCAATGTGCACGTAACGCGTGAGGCCGAAGTCTTCTGGCTTGAGCGCTTCGTACGTGGATGGATCGTTGAGCACGGCCTTGGCGTGAATGCCCGCCTTGTGCGTAAAGGCGCAGAAGCCGGTGATGTAGTTGTTGAAGGGGACTTCGATATCGACCATCGAGGCGACGGTCTGATCGAGCTCGCGGAGGAGGGGGAGGTTGTACTTGCGGACGGACTGCGGATCGACAACGGCGAGGCGGGCGATGAGGCCGCCGAGAGAGGTGATGCCGTTGCGCTCGCCGATGCCCAGGACGGTGGTATCGATGTGGGTCGCGCCGGCTTCGAGGGCGCAGTAGGCGTTCGCAATTGCGCAGCCGGAATCGTTGTGGCCGTGGAACTCGATATCGGCCTTGACGCGGCTGCGCAGCTGCGAGACGAGGTCGTAGATCTGGCGGGGCGAACCGACTCCGACAGTGTCGGCGACGCCGACGCGATCAACGCCGAGGGCATCGACGGCTTCATACACGCGGAAGAGATCTTCGGGGCTGGAGCGCAGGCTGTCTTCGGTGCTGAAGCGGACCTCGACGCCGGAATCTCGGAGGAACGGGATCACCTCGCGGGCGATGTTGATGATCTCATCGATCGTGCGGCCGTGGCTGAACTTGCGGAGCTGCGAGGATGTGCCGATGACGACGTCGACGCCATCAACGCCGGTCTCGACCGCGACGCGGGCATCATCAAGATGGCAGCGCGTGTGGGTGAGGATCTTGGACTTCAGGCCGAGGTTCGCGATGGTCGCGCAATCCTCGCGGCTTTGAGGCGAAGCCATCGGGTTGGTGAGTTCGAGGTACTCAACGCCGAACTCATCGAGCAGCGTTGCAAGTTGCACCTTCTGTTCTGTGGTGAAGAAGGCGTTGACGAACTGCTCGCCCTCGCGGAGGGTGGAGTCGATGATGGAGAAGGGCTTGATCTGGGTGATGGTGTTGGTGGGCATGGGGAAAATCTCAAATGAGCAAATCGCAAATGGGCAAATAGGAATGAGGAAACGCGAGGGTGGTGTTGGAATCGGATGAGTTACTTGGCGGCGGCGATGATGGCCGACGCCATTTGTTTTGTGGTGGCTCTGCCGCCGAGGTCGGGGGTTTTGGTGTGGGACTCGGTGAGGACGGTGCGGACTGCGCCGTGGAGGCGCTGCGCAAGGGAGCGTTCGCCGAGCCAGTCGAGCATCATGGATGCGGAGAGGACTGCGGCACAGGGATTCGCGATGCCCTTGCCGGCGATGTCGGGTGCGGAGCCGTGGACCGGTTCGAAGACGGCGTAGGTCTCGCCGATGTTGGCGCTCGGTGCAAGGCCGGGGCCGCCGGTTAGGCCGGCGGTGAGATCGGAGAGGATGTCGCCGAAGAGGTTTTCGGCGACGATGACATCGAACTCTGCGGGGCGGCGGACGAGATCCATGCAGGCGGTGTCGATGTGGGCTTCGCGGAACTGGATTTCGGGGAAGGCTGCCGCGGTGGTGCGGGCAACTTCGGTCATGAGGCCGCCGGTGGCGCGGAGGACGTTGGCCTTCTCGACGAGTGTGACGCGCTTGCGCCCGAGGGAGCGAGCGAGTTCGAACGCGCGGCGGACGATGCGTTCGCAGCCTGCGCTGGTGGTGACGCGGACGGAAAGTGCGAGATCGTTGGGATTGGTTTCGCGAAGGTGCGGAAGGCGGCGATCGGGATCGAGCGCGGCGACGAGGCTCTGCGAAGTCGGATGGATTTCGAGGCCGGAGTAGAGGCCTTCGGTGTTCTCGCGCACGACGATGACGTCGAGGGGGCGATCGGTTGGTGCGAATGTTTGTGCGGGGCGGATGTTGGCGACGAGATTGAAATGGCGACGGAGTTGGACGATCGGCGAGGAGTACTTGAGATTGCGGGAGCGGAGGGGCTCGGCGAGTTCACTTGCGGCGTCAGATGCGGGCTTGGATGTGATCGCGCCGAACATGGCGCAGTTGGTGGAGCGAAGCACATCGAGGGTGCGCTCGGGGAGCGGATTGCCCTCTTCGCACCAGTACTTCCAGCCGATGTCGGCGGGGATGTAGTCGGCGCGGAAGCCGATGGAATCGAGGATCGTTCGGGTTGCGTCGAGCACTTCGGGGCCGATGCCGTCGCCTCCGAGCCATGCGATCTGGTAGGTGGTCACAGCGAAACCTCCACGCGGGCGTGCGTGTTCAAGTGTGATTGAGAGGGAGTGACCGCGGCGTTTGCTGCGCGGAGCTGGGGCTCGATGCCGCCGGAGACGATGAGACGCTGGGCGACGGGGCCGAGCGGCGCGAAGGGGAAGGTGCGGCCGTTCACTTCGATGAGCGAGCGGGCGAAGTCAATGGCGAGTAGCGGACGAAGGGAGACGGGAGTTGCTGAGGTAGCGAGGAGATGGGCGACGAGAGCCGGCGACTCGAGGATGAGCAGGCCGTTGTTCAGGGCGTTGCGTTCGTACGTCGCGGAGATGCTCGCGGCGATGACGGCACGGATGCCAAAGGCCTGGAGAGCGGTTGCCGCTTGTTCGCGCGAGGAGCCCGTACCGAAGTTGTGGCCGGCGACGAGGATGTCGCCGGGGCGGGCGATCATCTGGAAGCGGTGGTCGTAATTCTCGAAGGCGACTGCTGCCATTTGGGCGCGGGTGAGATCGTTGCGGTAGGTCCACTTGCCGGCGTAGATCGCGTCGGTGCTGATGTCGTTGGCGTTGAGGACGACAGCGCGGCCTTCGACTTGGGGTTCGAAGCCTTTGATGAGATCGATTTCGCTCGGTGCGGCGGATTGATCGCGTGTGCGAACGGTCGCGCCGGGAAGAGTGGCTGTGGACGGTGAGCATGCGGGTGCGGTGATGAAGCCTTCGCGTGCGGAGGCAGCGACGGCTGCGGGAGACGCGAGGTAGACCTGTGCATCGCGGTGGCCCATGCGGCCCCGGTAGTTGCGGTTGGTGGCGCTGATTGCGACATCGCCGGCTTGTGCGATGCCTTGGCCCAGGCCGATGCAGGGGCCGCACCCGCTGGGGAGCGCGATTGCGCCGGCAGCGATGAGAGATTGCCAGGTGCCGTCGGCTTCGGCGCGTTGCTGTTCGGTTGCGGAGGCCGCGGCGATGTAGAGCTCGACGTGCGCCGCGACGCGACGGTCGCGGAGTTCGGCGGCGGCTTGGGCGAGGTCTTCGTAGCGGGCGTTGACGCAACTGAGGATGTAGGCCTTGTTGATGCGGATGCGTCGGTCTTGGAGCGCCGTTGCGGAAGAGACGATCTTGACGTCGTTTGGTCCGGTGATGAGCGAAGGAATTTCGGCGAGATCGAGTTCGATTTCGACGGCGTACTGCGCGCCGAGTTCGGCTTGCGGGCAATCGCTGGCGTTCACCGAGTGGCCGCGGGATTGGAGGTAGCCGATCGTGATTTCATCGACTGGAAAGACACCGGCGAGTGCGCCCCATTCCGTCGTCATGTTGGCGATTGCCATGCGATCGGGCATGGAGAGCGAGGCGATTCCGTCACCGGAAAATTCGACGGCGTGGTTGAGGACTTGATCGCGGTTAATGATGCCGCAGAGGGCGAGGATGACGTCCTTGCCGGTGATGCCGGGCGCGAGGCGATTGCGAAGCAGCACGCGGGCGACGGGAGGAACTCGCCACCAGGTGGAGCCGGTCGCCCAGATTGCCGCGGCATCGGTGCGGACGATTGGAGTGCCGAGGCAGCCGACCGCTCCGTACATGTTTGCGTGTGAATCGCTGGCGACGACGAGCGAGCCGGGGACGGCGTAACCGCGCTCGATCATGATCTGGTGGCCGATGCCGGTGCCGGCCGGATAGAACGCGAGATTGTGCTGGCGGGCGAAGCTCTCGATGCGGGCGTAGGAGCCGAGGTTTTCGGCAGATTGATTCTGGATGTCGTGATCGAGCGCGATGATGGGCTGCGTGCGATCGTGAATTTCGGCTACGCCAAGGGACTTGAACTTGCTGAGCACCGAGGCGGTGTTGTCGTGCGTCATGACGTGACGTGGACGGATCTGGATGTAGTCGCCGCTGCGCGCGGTGGGGGTGGGCGCGCCCACGGCGTGGGAGGAGGCGATCTGTTCAATGAGTGTGAGAGGGGGCATGGAAATCCTGGGGCGTCGTCCGTGAAAATGCTGGTTTGTGATTGGGCTGTCGTTTTGGCGGGCGACGCGTGCCAAAAGCACAACGGGCCCGCCGTTGCCGGCGAGCCCGCGAGAGTGGTTGATTTCAGGTGAGATCAACTACGCGCGAAAGGCAATCGCCGGCGGTTTCAGCCGTTTCGATTTGCCTTTTTTTGACGCGAAAGTCGTCATGTGAGAACGAGCATAGGCGCGAAAGAGGAAGTGGACGAACCAATGGGTAGATAGGAAATGTGGGTGAACGAAATGACGCGCTTTCTGCTACGAGAATTCCCCGATGGGTTCCGGGGATTGTTGAGCGGTCTACTGGGGCTTGAGTTGGATGGTTTCCGTGCCATGCCACCAGCCCTTGCGCTTGTCGCGCTTATTTTCCCATTCATAGGAAAGGCTGAGCGAGTTCGCCGTGAGCGTCCCCTTCCCTTTGATTCCGCGGGTCGGGTCGCCGTCCGAATACGCGACGTTGCTGACAACCGCAGTGCCGTCGGGCTGAACATCAAATGACACAATGAGATCGCGAGCCTGTTTGTTGGCGCCGCGACTGATCTCAATACGGTGGCCGGAGCGGCTTGTGACCTCCCACATCTTGTCCTTCGCATCCGTCGGTGCGAAATTGATCCATCGCGATCCGACTTTCCAGGCGGCCAGGGGGTCGCCCGCGACGGCGAGTGTCGGAGTTTTCACTACGCGGGTCAAGATGTACGTGACGTTTTCAACAGTCGGTTTTCCCGCCACAAGTACGGTGCGTGTGCCGGCGAGGGTCAGTTTTCCTTGCACCACGCGGCCCTTCACGGCGTACACGGGTTTGTCTCCGCCGGAAGGAATTCTGCTGTCGGAGATCAACCACAATTCGCCCCCTCGTTGCTCGAGTTGCAGAATGCGAACAGGCGCATCACCAGCCTTGATTCCGATCACGACAACATTGCCGCTGGCGCTTTGAACCGACGCCGTTCCACCTCCATCGACTTCCCAAACGCTGCCGACGGTGAATTCCTGCGTGACAGAATTCGTCGCGTCGTTCGTGGGCGTTGTCGGCTTCTTCGGTGGAAGCGCGAGCGGCGACAACTTGGAAGCCGGATCGATTTCGATCTTCCACGCCTTGGAAAGAGCGACAATTTGATTGTCGAGCCGGACGGCGGCGGCGAATGAATCAACAACGTCCGTCTGCAATCGGGCGCGCTGCACGAGCCTGCTCTGCTCGTCAGCTTCCCCCGTCAACTTGGCCTGTGATTCCGCGGCGCCCTCGAGCGAATCGAGAAGAAGCTTCGAGACCGACAACAAATCGTCGATCGTTGCTCCTGCATCTCCTGCGGCGCCCGGAAGTTCCTTGGCGTCGAGCAGACGCTGGCGGAAAACGATCAGCGAATTCCTGTCGCGCTCGGCGAGGTCGCGCAGCGAGTTGCCTTCATTCGAGCGAGCGGTGCCACCGGGAGCACCGAGGCCGCTCAATACGTCGAGCTGTTCACGGAACGCGGCATCAATGGTCCGGCGAGCGATCACGCCGCCATCGAAGGCCCGGCTCTGCGCCATGCTGATGTCGCCGATCGACCCATCACTCTTGGCGCGAAAACGGAATATCCGATCCGGGTCGCGATCGCCGAAAGCGCAGCAAATGAGTTGACTCCAGAGCGACGCTTGTTGCATTTCAAGGTCATGCTGTCGTGCCAGCAGAACGCCTTTGTCCGTCTCGCGGGCGATCGATTCGCTTTCGGCCTTCTGCACACGCTCGCGCTCTTCGGTTGCGAGTGCCTTGATTGACAGGTCGCGGCCGGATTCTGTTGAGAGGGCATCGAGGCGACTGCAGAAAGCATCCGCGGAAATAGGGCCGGCGATCCCGGATTTCGTGTCAAAGTCCGCCTGTCGAGCCCCGATCAATTCGAGTTGCCGCACGATGGCGAGACGGCGAGCTTCGACGAGCGACAGATCTTCCGCGAGTTTGTTGAGGCGCTTAGCGCCTGTGTACGTCTCGGGTTCCGCCTGTACCTCGGACGACATCGCGGCATTCACCGGTTGTGTCACCAGGACCGGAGCGGTTGCTGTCGCCGTCAAGCCAAGCCAGATCGCGATGGTCTTTGCGTTCATGATGACTCCGGAGAGAAGAAGAATCGAAACGGCCGCGGCGCCGGCGAGGAACTTCCGCGAAGTACGGCGAGCAACTGAGGTATGCACTGCCGGCGCCCGCAGCGACCAGATGACGGCCGAAGTGGGCTGGCCGGCGAGATAGCGATCGATGTCGGAAGCGAGTTCTCCGGCGGATTGGTACCGTCGCTTCGGATCTTTTTCGAGCGCCTTGAGTACGACGGCCTCGATGACTTCATTGACAAGCGGCGGATTCTGACGCACAACCCCGGACTGCGACGGCGCGGGTTGGTGCGTTTCTTCGACCCGTGTACGTGTCCGCTCGCCTGGAACGCGCTGACTTGGCGGCGTGGGCTCACGGTGAATAATGTTGTTCAGAACATCTACAACATTGCCGACGACCTCGTACGGAAACGCGCCCTTCGTCAAAAGCTGATAAAGCATCACACCGAGCGCGTAAACATCCGTGCGGATGTCGGCGCTGTGACGCGTGCCGGACGCCTGTTCGGGACTGGCGTATTGAATCTTGCCGATGAACTGGCCCGTGACCGAGATTTCTCGTCTGCCGGGGCCGAGAATGTCATCAAACGCGGTCGATGCCGTCCCAAAGTCGAGAACATATGGCCGGCCCTTTCGGTCGATCAGAATGTTCGACGGGCTCAGATCGCGATGCGTGATGCCCTTGAGGTGCGCAACCTGAACGATTTCGCAGATCTGCTTGAACAGCCGGAGTCGATCGGCGGGTCCGGGTGCGACACTGGAAGCGAAACCGTCGTCCTGCCAGAGCGCATCGAGCGGGCGGCCGTCGATGTAGTTCATCACAAGGCAGTCGAGCCCTGAACGGGTGCGCCCTGCGGCAATGGCACGCACAATGTTTGGGTGGTTCAGCGCCAGAAGAGCGTTGATTTCTCTTTTCAATCGGGCGCGTGCATTCTCGGATGCATGAGGTCCGGCGTGAAGAATCTTGATCGCGACAATCGTGTCATCTATCAGCCGGCGCGCTCGGTACACGGTGGCCTGGCCTCCCGCGCCGAGTCGATCGAGCAGTTCGTAGCCTTCGACTTCGAGTTTGAGTTTCGCCAGAAGACGTGGGGGTAGCCCGGCGTCGGCTGAAGTCGCCGCGTTGGAGAAGGAGTTCGGATCTGGCGTCTGCGGATCTGCCATGCGTTCACATCCGAGGCCGGAAATCAACCTATCCCACGCTGTCCTCAAGCAGGTCGAATTGCTTGCGAAGCGCCTTGCTCACGCGGGACTTTGCCGCCCGCACGCTCTCTTCGTTCATGTCGAGCGCTCGAGCAACCTCCAATGCGCTGCAATCCAGAAGTACGCACATCTCAAACGCCCGGAAGGACCGTTGGCGCTCCGCGTTACCCGCGTATTGGGCCTGGACGGCAGCGAGCGCGCGGTGAAGCTTTTCGGTTTCCCAGACATCTTCCCACGCTTCATCCGCGGCTTTGTCATCCAGTTGAAGGGCACCTGCGTTTGATCGCGGCTCGACCGCCCTTCTGCGCCGAAGTTCCGCCAGTTTGTGCCAGACACAGGCTTTGAGATATCCGCGGAATCGACCTCGACCCGGGTCGTAAACGAACTCCGGCACCGCGGTGAAAAAAGCCCTCATCACGTCCTGAACCAGGTCATCGGCTTCGTCGAGCGTCGCTCCGAGGCGGCGTGCAAATCCGCCGATGATCGGCCCATAAATATCACAGAATTCGGCCCACGCAAGTTCCCGCGCCGGGCCGTCTTCTCGCAACTTCAACAGCAGCGTTGCACGGGTCGGAGCAAAGATTGGGGCGTCAGAGACAGCCATAACCCATGATAGAAGATTTGCGGATTTTCGTGACACTTGTTGTGCACGATTTCGTCAACTGAATGTTCCCTGTTCGTCTTCGCAGGAAGCGGATTTGGTGGTTAACGAGTCATGGGCAAAGAAAAACCGCGATGCGCGAGCACCGCGGCCAATGAGCTTGAAGCGACTTGCTGGAGGATTCCGCGATCGAATCCGATTAGGCGACCGTGACGCCCTTATCGAGATAGACGTCCTGCACAGCGTTGAGGAGCTTGACGCCGTCCGCCATGGTCTTCTGGAACGCTTTGCGGCCGGAGATCAGGCCCATGCCGCCGGCGCGCTTGTTGACGACGGCGGTGTGCACAGCATCCTGCAGGTCGGCTGCGCCCTTGGATTCGCCGCCCGAATTGATGAGCGGGATGCGGCCCATGTAGTTGTTGAGGATCTGGTAGCGGCAGAGGTCGATCGGGTTGCCGCCCTTGCCGGTTTCGTCGCTGCCGCAGAGCTGCGTGTAGACGCGCTTGTCCCACTTGCCGTACGACGAGCCGCCGGTGTTGAGCGCGGCGTATCCGCCGTTATTGGTCGGGAGCTTCTGCTTGATGATGTCGGCCTTGATTGTCGCGCCGAGGTGATTGGCCTGCCCGGTTAGGTCGGCGGAGGAGTGGTAATCGACGCTCTTGCCATCCGCGCCCGTGACCTTGAAGTGGGCGTTGCGGGTGTAGCACCAGAGGACTGTGACGAGGCCGTAGCTGTGGGCTTCTTCGAACATGTCGCTGACGTACGCGATTTCTTCGCGGCTGGAGTCGTTGCCGAAGTAGATCGTCGCGCCAACCGCGACGGCCCCCATCTCGTAGCACTGGCGGACGCTGCCGAAATACGACTCTTTGAAGATGTTGGGGTAGGTCAACATCTCGTTGTGGTTGAACTTGACCAGGAACGGAATTTTGTGGGCGTACTTGCGGGCGACCGAGCCGAGGACGCCGATGGTCGAAGCGACGGCGTTGCAACCGCCCTCGATGGCGAGCTCGACGATGTTTTCGGGATCGAAGAACTGGGGATTCGGAGCGAAGGAAGCGCCGGCGGAGTGCTCGACTCCCTGATCGACGGGGAGGATGCTGACGTAGCCGGTGCCGCCCAAGCGGCCGTGGTTCAGGATCGTCTGGAAGTTACGGAGGGTGGTGACGTTGCGATCGCTTTGGCTGAAGACGCGATCAACGAAATCGGGACCGGGGAGGTGAAGCTGGCTCTTCGAAACGGTCTTGGATTCGTACCCAAGAAGACCTGCGGCATCGGCGCCGAGAATTTCACGGACATTGATGGACGGCGTCGCGGCAGAGGTCATGAATCCAGCTCCGAATAAAATCCGAACAGTGATGTGGTTGCCGCGGGAAGGAACCTGCGGCACAAGCCGGATTCTAGCGTGTTCAAGTCGCTCGACGGGCCCGAGAAAAGCAGGGCAGACAGGGTGACCGAGGGCGGAAGCTGTACGCAAAAACGCTGAAAATGCAGGGTAAAACTACGTCCGAATACTCGAAGAATGAACTCGGACCTGTCGGTTAGCGAAAAGAGGATGTCATGTCAAGCCCATTGTCGCGGGCGTCCGGGAAAAAAAGTGGCAAACGCGCACTTTGGTGGCATGGTTGGGGTGTCCGGAGCTCTGCGCCGGACCTGCCGCGGATTCCATAGGGTCAAAAAAGCCCGTCGGAAGCCCGGGGCTGCAAAATTGCCTGTTCTACACCACCGGCGGGATCGAGTCGAAAGATTCGATTCCGTCGTTCTTTTTGCACCCTTTCGGGCGCGGGTCGAGCACGGGACGAGATCGGCGCTCCCCTCTGAGCGTCGACAGGTGTCCGTGCGACGTCTCGGGCCGAGCTGGCTACTCGAGTCGAATTCTCGGTGAGCTACTCGGGCTTGCGCCACTTGTAATCCGGGTCCTTCTGAAGGACGGCGGCAGATTGCTTCACGCAGCGGAGGCAGGCGATCACGTCCGGGAACTCCGGAGCCGACCAGAGCGGCGCGGGCCGGTTCTCGAGACAAAGCGTGCATTTCGAGTCGGCGGGGGCGATCGTGCGTTTTTCGATTGAGAGGATGCGGTAGGCGTCGGTGAGGCAGTCCGAGCAGATGCACGAGCCCTGGTGGCCTTCGACCATGTGGCGGGTGTCGGTCCACTCGCGGCGACAGAAGTCGCACATCACGTCGGACATCTGGACGTTGTTTTCATCGGTGCCGGGGCGACGCATGGGTGGGGTGGGGGAAGTGTGGGCCTTCAGGTGGGCGAGAGTTCGCTGCCGACAAGCTGGGTGCGAACGAGGCGCTGGTAGATCTCGCAGCGTCCAAGCAGTTCGTGGTGGCGGCCGATGTCGGCGATTTTGCCGTAGTCCATGACGACAATGCGATCGGCCTGCACGACGGTGCTGAGGCGGTGGGCGACGATCAGGCTCGTGCGTCCGCGCGAGAAATCGGAGATGGCCTCGCCGATTTTGCTCTCGCTTTCCGCGTCGATCATGCTGGTGGCTTCGTCGAGAATGAGGATTGCGGGATCACGGAGAATCGCGCGGGCGATCGCGAGTCGCTGACGCTGGCCACCGGAGAGGCTGAGGCCTTGCTCGGCGACGGGCGTGTCGAAGCCTTGAGGAAGGCGGCGAATGAACTCAAGGGCGCGGGCCTTGCGGGCTGCTTCGATAATTTCGTCTTCGGTGGCGTCGGTCGAGCCGTAGGAAATGTTCTGGCGGATTGTGCCGCTGAAGAGGACGGTTTCCTGCGTCACGACTCCGATCTGGCGGCGGACCGACCGCACCGAGAAGTCGCGGATGTTGAGACCGTCGATGAGAATGTCGCCGATCTGCGGATCGAAGAGGCGGGGGATGAGGGAGAGGAGACTGGTCTTGCCGCAGCCGTTGGGACCGACAAAGGCCACGGTTTCGCCGTGGGCGATATTGAGCGTGATGGCGTCAACGGCGGGGCGGGGCTGATTCGGATAGGAAAACGTGACGTCTTTGAATTCGAGCGAGCGCTTGTGGCGCGGCATTTTGGCGAGTTTGAATCCGTGGCCGGGCTCGGGGACGGAGTTGAGGAGCTCGGCGAGGCGGTCTGCCGCGGCCGTACCGATCTGGATGTCGGTGATGACGCCGGTGAGCGGCTTGAGAGCGCCGCCCGCGACGCCGAGCGCGCCGAGTGAAACGACGAAAGAAGCCGGGTCGAGCGCCTTGTCGATCATGGCTTTGATGGCGATGAGAGCGAGCGTGCCCAGGGCGATGACGGCGACGGCTTCGACGAGCGGGCTGGCGAGCGAACGAGCGGTGCGCACGCGGTTCAGCTCGCGGAGCATCTTTTTGTTGGCCTTGTGGAAGCGGCCGACCTCGGCACGTTCGGCGGTGTGCACCTTCACGACGCGAAGGCCTTGGAGCGATTCGGTCGCGACGCGGTAGAGGTCGCTCTGGCGTTCGAGTGCGCCCTTTGAACCCTTTTTGATGCGGCGGGAGAGCTGCCGGATGATGACGCCGATGACGCCTCCGGCAACGACGGCGACGACGGAAAGCCGCCAATCCACGACGAGGGCGACGATCACGGCCGCGAGGGCCTTTGTGGCTTCGGCGAAGCCCTTTCCGATCACGTTGAGCATCGCGCCCGACATCATGCCGGTGTCGTTGACGACGCGGCTGATCATGTCGGAAGGGCCTGACGTGATGACGTCGCGGAGCGGACGCTTCAAGACCCGGCGGAAAGCCTCACGCCGGAGATTGGTCAGGATGCGATTGACGAGCGTCTGGGTGAGATACGCGTGCAGAAAACTGGAGGTCGCTCCGAGAATAGTGAGGACGCCCAGGCCGACGAAGATCCAGAGAGCGGTGTCGTACGCGCCGGTCGGCAGCGAATCGATGATGCCTTGCGGGATCGTGATGCGGTCAGAGAGCCAGTGGGGCAGGCGAGACTTGGCGAGGCGAGCGTTGAGTTCGGTCGCAAGGACTGGAAGATCGCGGATGGTCTGGTCGGTTGCCCCGGGTTGGGAGTTAAAGACGTTCTGAAGCACCGGCTGGATCGCGAGAATGGCCGTGCCCAGGCCGACCGCTGAAAAGAACGCGAGTATCAGCGACCCGATGAGAGCACCGGGGTACCGGAACATGCGAAGGGAAAAAATGAGGAAGTTGCGCATTGGGGCTGCTGCACAAGGGTAGCGGCGCGTGGGCGGCGGCGGCGCTTTCAAAGGGATTGTGCCGGAGCCGATTCGTTCGATCTACGCTTGTTTACTGACCCGACCAATGGCTCGATTCACCGGGCGGCACACGAAGGAAGCGCATGAGTAACGGATCAATCAAGACGGTGGCTGTGACTGGCGCGACAGGATTTGTCGGGAGCGAGATCGTCGCGGAACTGGTGCGGCGTGGTTTTGGTGTGCGGGCGCTTGTGCGCGATCGAAAGAAGGCCGCTGCAGTGCTGCCCCGTGCTTCTGGCGGCGCTGCCATCAGTCTGGTTGAGGGCGATATCCACGACGGCGTTTCCGCGGCGGCGCTACTCGAGGGCGTGCAGGCGTGCATCCATCTGATCGGGATCCTGCGCGAAGGGCGCGGCGGCGTGACGTTCCATCGGATGCACGTCGCCTCGACTCGCATCATCGTTGAGGCGTGTCAGGCTGCCGGAGTGAAGCGGTATCTGCACATGTCCGCACTCGGAGTAAACGATCAGGGAATCTGCCAGTATCAGACGACGAAGTGGGAAGCCGAACAGTTCGTGCGGCGGAGCGGGCTTGATTGGACGATCTTCCGGCCGGGTCTCATTCATGGCGCGAAAAGCGAATTCATGAAGACGGCGACGCAGTGGGTGAAGGGCGAAATCCAGCCGTGGATTTTCCTGCCGTACTTCACGCGCGGGTCGGAAGAGAAGGGTGTGCCGCTGGGTGGTGTAACGCGAGTGATTCCGGTGGTGCAGCCGGTTGCGGTGGAAGATGTCGCGATCGCGTATGTGTCGGCGCTGGAGCGGCCGGAGACTATCGGCGAGACGTTCAACCTGGTTGGCTCGGAGAAGATCAGCTGGCCGGAAATGCTGCACGAGATTCGCGATCGTGTTCATGGCGCGAATGACAACCTGAACGCGTTCGGCGTGCCGGCGGAAGCGGCTGCTTTGCAGGCGACGGCGGCGCAGTATGTCGGGCTTGGCTCGCTGCTTCCGTTTGATCGCGGCATGGCGCTGATGGGCGGCCAAGACAGCATTGCAGAGACCGAGAAGGTGAAGTCCGAACTGCAGTTCACGCCGAGACCCTTCCGAGCGAGCTTCCGGCAATACGCGGGATCGCTCTGAAGAGGGGCGTGCGACTCGGTTTTGCCGCGGGATATGAGAGGTTTCTGATGTTTGCGCTACGGGAAGTGACGCGAGAGTCGCTATTGTCCTGTCTATGAGTCTGCGTTATCGCAAGCGTCTACTAGAGCATCTCAAACACGACGACTACACGGCACGGAGCGTGGGGCAGCTTCGCGACGACCTGGGCGTTGGCGAGCCGGATTGGGCCGAGTTTGATGAGGCGATCGAAGATCTGAAAACCGAGAAACTGGTTGAGATTGCACCCAACGGTGCGATCGGATTGCCATCTCTGACAAGCCGTGGCGGGTTTGTTATCGGGAAATTTCGCAAGGCGATGAAGGGATTCGGGTTTGTCGAGCCGCAGGAGGCAGTGCGTGAGGGCTCGGTCTTCATTCCGCCTGAAGCGACGAGCGATGCGCTGACGGGCGACATCGTCAAGGTTGCGGTGCGGCGAGATTCGGGGCGCGAGCGATCCGGATACGGCGACGGGCCGCAATTTGTTGGCGAGATCGTCGAGATCGTCCAGCGCAAGCGAAGCTGCTTCACGGGCGAACTGGTGAAGCGGGGCGGGCAATGGATCGTGTTCCCGGACGGCCGCGAAGTGACTGAACCGATCGTGGTGCGCGATGCCGCGGCGAAGAATGCGCCCGAGGGCAGCAAAGTCATCATTGAGATGGTCGTGTATCCGCAGGGACAGACGCTCGGCGAAGGTGTGATCACCAAGGTGCTCGGGGATGCGGGCCGGCCGGATGTGGAGACCGAAGCGGTGATCGCGGCGTTCGACTTGCCGGGCGAGTTTCCGGAAGAGTGCAACGACCAGGCGCGCGAAGTCACGGTCTCGTACGACGAGCGAATGGCGGAGTATCAGAAGGTCGGAATCTCATGCTTCGATAAGGAAGGGTGGGGCGGGCGCGCGGACCTGACGCAGGAATTCATCATCACGATCGATCCGCCGGACGCGAAAGACTACGACGACGCGATTTCGATCAAGAAGTTACCGGATGGTGGCTGGGAAGTCGCGGTGCACATCGCGGACGTTGCGTACTTCATTCCGCCGGATTCGGCGATCGATGAAGAGGCGAAAGATCGTTGCAACAGCGTGTATTTGCCGCGGCGGGTGATTCCGATGATTCCGGAATTGCTCAGTAACGGCATCTGTTCATTGCAGGAAGGCGTGCACCGGTTCTGCAAGTCGGCGTACATGACGTACGACAAGACGGGTGCGGTTCGATCGGAAGGCGTGCAGAACACGCTGATCAAGAGCGCGAAGCGGCTGACGTATCTGGAAGCGCAGGCTCTGATTGATGGGGACTTCACCGAAGCCCGCAAACATGCGAAGACGCCTCCGAAATACACCGATCAGTTGCTGGAAACTCTGCAGGAAATGAACACCTGCGCCAAGGCCATTGAAGGCCGGCGCAATCGGCAGGGGATGATCAGCCTGGAACTGCCGGAAGTTGTGCTCATCTACGACGACAACGGACACGTCATCGATGCGGAGCGTGAGGATCAGGCGTACACGCACAAGCTGATCGAGATGTTCATGGTCGAGGCCAATGAGGTGCTCGCGCGTCTGTTTGAGAAGATGGATGTGCCGCTGCTTCGGCGTACGCATCCGGATCCGACGCCGGGCAACGTCGATGGTCTCCGCAAAGCGGCGATGGTGGCGGGGTTCAAGATCCCCAAGAACCCGACGCGAGAGGAATTGCAGAGTCTGCTGAACTCGACGCGGGGCACGCCAGCGAGCCGGGCCGTGCACATGGCGGTTTTGCGGACGATGAGCAAGGCGGAGTATTCACCCGCGCTGATTGGACACTTTGCGCTCGCGAGCGCTGCGTACGCGCACTTCACCAGCCCGATCCGGCGCTACGCGGATCTCACGGTACATCGCGCGTTGGCGCAGTATCTGAAACTGACCAAGAACGCAGCGAATCGGCCGAAGACCGATGGCGAGCGCAAGGCGCTTGGCAGTAAGCTCCGCGATTCGGATATGTGCCCGGATCAGGAAACGCTGCTGCAGATCGGGCGGCACGCGACGATGCGCGAAGAGAACGCGGAGTCGGCGGAGCGGTCGCTGCGCCAATTCCTCGTGCTCCAATTGCTCGAAAAGCATGTGGGCGAGAGCTTCCGAGGCGTCATCACGGGCGTCAGTCCGAAGGGTGTGTTTGTCCAGATCGACAAGTACCTTGCGGAAGGATTTGTCAAGAAGGAAGACTTGCCGGGCGACACCACACGCGAGAATCTCACGCCGTTCTGGAAGGTCGATCCGCGCACAGGCGCGCTGGTGGATCAGCGTTCGGGCCGTTCGTACAACATGGGCGACACTGTGAGCGTGAAGGTCGTCGCGGTTGATCTGCCGACGCGCCGGATGGACCTCGTTGTAGATGCGGGCGAATCGCGTGCCGCGGGCAAGGCGAAGCTGATTGCGCCGAAACTTGGGCTTGGCGGCGGATTTGCGAAGGGTCAGGGCGCGGGCTTCGGTGATGTAAGTCCGGGCAGGACCGGCTCGCAGCGCCGCAGCCAGAAGAGCAAGAACCGCGACAAAGGCAAGCCGAATTGGCGCAAGGATCGCGGGCGCTGAATTGAGTTTTGATTGATTTGTATCTGAGGAAGAGCGGGGGCGTCTAACGGGTATCGGTGCGCCCTGTGCGCGTTGACGTCCGTGGTTTACCTCTTCTGCCTCCCCGTAAACTCCAATTGTGACCTCACACGACCTCTCCAACAGCCCCCGCATCAAGATCATTGTGGATTTGCTCCGCGATGCGAGTCTGGCGCGCGAGCCGTCGGATGTGTTCAAGGTCTTTGGGCCACGGATGTGGCGCATCCGGCCGATGGAGTTCTTCGTTTCTGTCTCGACGCGCGGGCTCCCGGCGGGCAGTTACAAGATCACGCGGTATTACGACGTCCGGGAGTTTCAGCGCAGAGCCGATTCGGGTGAAGGCGGCATGCCCGATACCGTCAATCCGAATCCGTGGGCGACGTTTCATCAGCTGCCGACGCACACGACCGGATTTATTGCCGAGTGCATTAAGGGCGGAACGCCGAAGATTTTTACTGATCTCAATATCAAGGACGATCCAGTTTTCGGCTCGCTGCTTTCCGAATACAAGAGCGCGATCGCGAGCCCGCTGTACGACCATGGCGAAGTTCTGAACTGGTCGATTCAGCTGCGTCGCGCGCCCAACGCGTTCGATGAACCGCTCTTTGAAGACGCGATGATGATGGGTAACTTGATCGGCGCGATCACGCGCAATCTGGTTGCGCTCAAGGAAGTCGAGCGGTTGAACAAGGTACTGACGGCGCAGTTCGAAGAAGTGGCGCGGGTGCAGCAGTCGCTACTGCCGGAAAGATTGCCGGACATTCCGGGTCTCGCGGTTGCGACCAGTTATCTCACGAGCGATCAGGCGGGGGGCGACTATTACGATTTCCTGCCGATGCCGGGGAACAAGCTCGGGATTCTGGTCGCCGATGTTTCCGGGCACGGAGCGGGCGCTGCGACGATTATGGCAATGCTTCGGGCGATTCTGCACTGCTATTCGGGGGGCGATGGAAGTGCCGCTGGAGTGCTGCGGTTTGCGAATCACAGGCTTGTCGCGTCGCGTCTCGAAGGGAACTTTGTCACGGCCTTTTTTGGTGTCTTCGATCCGGCGACGGCACGCTTGAATTATGCGTCGGCCGGGCACAACCCGCCTCGGTTTTACAGTGCCGCGTCGCATTCGATCCGTGGCATCGAGGACGGCGCAGGGCTTCCGCTGGGTATCGCGGAAGATCTAGACGTCCTGAGCGAAGATCTCCAGCTCCTGCCCGGCGACTCGATCGTGCTCTATACCGACGGAATCACCGAAGCTTTTGGAAGTGCATCGCGTGCGGGCCATCTCGATATGTTCGGCGAGAAGCGGCTCGACGACGCGATTCTCGCGAGCGACGGGCGCCCCGACACGATCATCGAGAACATTCATCGATCGCTTTTCGCACACACCCGTGCCCGCACCCGCGCGGACGACCAGACGCTGGTTGCGCTCCAGTACGTCGGACCGGATCGGTGCATCTATCCGCCGATCCGGCGCGAGGTTTGATTTCGTGCGCCGTACGCTTGGACGTGTCGTACTCGCTCCCGCAAATCGAATGGTTCGCAAAGCCCGATTCAGAATCGGGTGAGGCCGGTCTGCGCTTCGAATGCACCATGTGCGGCAACTGCTGCTCCGGTCCCGAGGGGTATGTGCTGGTGGACGATCAGGAAGCAGCGGCGCTCGCGGCACGGTTTGCTCTCAGCCTTGAGGAATTCACTGCCCGATACACGCGGCCGACGGTCATGGGGCGTTCTCTGAACGAAAAGGTCACTTCACACGGCAACGACTGCATTTTTCTCGATCGCGAGAAGATTCCGGGTAAGGCAGTGTGCGGCGTGTACGAACTGCGCCCGAAGCAATGCCGCACGTGGCCGTTCTGGAAGAGTCTGCTTGTGAGCCGCAAGCGGTGGGAACTGGCATCGCGGCTTTGTCCGGGGATCAACAAAGGGCGGCGATTTGAGCCGGACGAGATTCTGAGGCGGCGCGATGTGATCGATATCTGAGCCGGCCTTGAATTGATCAGTGCCTGAACCGCAGACAATTTCCTGGCTTGCCGCGGCACGTTCGCAACGTGTCGCGGGCGCGCTCGAGGCTGTTTACGCGATGATCGCGGATCAGATCGAAGCGAGAGGGCCAGCGTGCTGGGCGAGCGGCAGGTGCTGCAATTTCAGAGAGGCCGATCACCGGTTGTACACAACCGGGCTCGAGGCTGCGTACTGCATTGCACGACTGGAGCGGCCGCTGTTGGTCGAAGAATTAGATGCTGCGCAAGCGAGGGGCGGATGCGCCTTTCAAGTCGCCAACATCTGCGGGGTCCATGTGATCAAGCCGAGCGGCTGCCGCGTGTATTTCTGCGACAAGTCGGCGCAGCAGTGGCAGAACGACTTGAGCGAGCGGGCGGTTGAGCAGATCCGGCGGATTCACGATCAGGAAGGGATCGAGTATCGGTACGGGGAATGGGGCTCGCTGCTGCGGATGTTTGTGTAGCCGGCGCGGTACTCTTTGCCGTGGCACTTTTGCTTCAGCATGTCTTCTTTGGATATGAGCCGTCGCGCCCGGTGCTACGCGGCGTGAGTGTCGCGCTGCCACCGGGAAAAGTGGTTGCGATCATCGGACCGAACGGCGCGGGGAAATCGACGCTGCTCAGGCTGATGGCGGGCCTGCGCCGGCCCCAGACGGGCGAGGCGATGTACAACGAGACGGCCATCGCGACAATCCCGGATCGGGAGCGTGCGCGAAAGCTGGTGTACCTGCCTCAGCAATCTTCTGTCGCCTTTGATTACTCGGTGGAAGAAGTGGTGGCGATGGGACGATTCGCGCACGGCGCGCACACACCCGAAGCGGCAACATCATCACTCCGGACGGTCGGTCTTCGCGATCGCGCCGGAGATCCGTTCCACATTCTGAGCGCGGGTCAGCAGCAGCGGGCGAATCTCGCGCGGGCGCTCGCGCAGCTCGGTTTTAATCATTCGCAAGACGTGCGATACCTGCTCGCGGACGAGCCCGTCAGCGCGATGGACCCTCACCACGCACTGGCCTCGATGCTCCTGCTGCGTGAACTGGCCTCGCGCGGAATCGGTGTCGCGGTGGTGCTGCACGATCTATCGCTCGCGCTCCGATTTGCCGACGAGGTCGTGCTGCTCGATTCCGAAGGCCGAGTGCATTCGTACGGAGCGACGAATGTCGTATTGACCCCGGCGGCCCTCAAGGCCATTTTCGAAGTCGAGTTCGAGCAGCTCAACGATTCAAAGGGACGACCGGCATCGTTCGTGCCGACCGCGGGCTGAGCAGCTACCAGAGAACGCGTACGCGGATCGTCTCGGGAATCTCCGCAAGTTTCTTGCGGATGGCCTCGCCGTCGCTCGGATCAACATCGAGCACGACGTAACCCACATCCTCGTTGGTACGCAGGTATTCCGCGCTGATGTTCGCGTTCATGTTCGCGATGAGCGTGTGCATCTTGCTCAGCACGCCGGGCACGTTCTTGTGGAAGTGGAGGATGCGGTGCGGGCGAACGGTCTTCACCCCGTCGCGGATCAATTGCTCGGGCAGTTCGACCTCGGGCACGTTGACGGCGCCGGTGGTCGAGCCGACATTGACAAACTTAATGAGTTTGTCGCAGACGTCTTCGGCGATCGCTTCTTGCGCTTCTTCGGTGCTGCCACCGACATGGGGCGTGAGGAACACATTCGACAGACCCTGCAACGGGCTGTCGAACTTCTCGCCCTTGGCCGCGGGTTCATCGGGGAACACGTCGAGAGCCGCGCCCGCGATCTGACCGCTCTTCATGGCGGCCGCGAGGGCTGCAACATCAACAACGCTTCCTCGCGCGTTGTTGATGAGGTAGCTGCCTTTCTTCATGCGCGCGAGTTCGGCCTTGCCGATCATTCCCTCGGTCTGCTTCGTTGCGGGTACATGCAATGTGACGATGTCGCTTGCTTCAAGCAGTTCCCTCAGACTCCGCACCATCCGTGCGTTGCCGAGGGCCATCTTGGAGATGATGTCGAAGAACACAACGCGCATGCCCATCGCCTCGGACAGAACCGAGACCTGCGAGCCGATGTGTCCGTAGCCGACGATGCCGATCGTCCGCCCGCGCACCTCGTGCGAACCCGCGGCAGACTTATCCCAGTCGCCCTTGTGCATTTGCATGGTCTTGTCGCCGAGACCACGGTGAAGCCCGATCGCTTCGGCGATGGTGAGTTCGGCGACGCTGCGCGTGTTGCTGAACGGCGAGTTGAAGACGGGTACGCCCCGCTTGCAGGCCTCATCGATCGCGATCTGATTCGTGCCGATGCAGAACGCGCCGACGGTGAGCAGCTTTGGTGCCGCGGCAAGGATCGTCGGCGTCACATCGCTCTTGGATCGGATGCCGAGCACATGCGCATCGGCGACAAGCGAAGCCAGCTTTTTGGCGTCGGGCGCTCCCGCCATGCTCTGGACTTGAAAGCCTTCGGCCTTAAAAAGATCGACCGCCCTCGGATGGATCGACTCCACGAGTACGACGTTTATCTTGGCCTTGGGATAGGAAGTCTTGGAAGTCATGCGGGCGGATTGTTGCATCGGCAACAACCACACGCACTTTCAGTCAAAACTCACTTGCTTACGGAGACAATGCCCGCCAATGCGAGTGCCAGCAGCACTACTCCCAGTGCGATGCGATAAAACCCGAACGCGACCAATCCGTGCTTGTTCAGGAAGCCCACCAGCCAGCGCACCGCAATGAACGCGCTGATCGCTGCGACGGCGATGCCGATCAAGATCGGCTTGGCGCCGAGCACCTTGAACATTGTCTGGCCGTCCACTTTGTGTTCGGCGTGGTCTTTGTACAGGGTGTAAAGAGTGGCCGCGAGAAGCGTGGGCATGCCCAGCAGGAAACTGAATTCGGCCGCGGCACCGGGCTTCAGACCCCGGAAGTATCCCGCCGTGATCGTCATCATCGAGCGGCTCGTTCCAGGCCAGAGCGAGAAGATCTGAAGCAGTCCGACCGCAAGCGCATCTCCCGGCGACATCTGCTCGACAGCCTTGCCCTCGATGCCGCCCTTCATTGGCTTGCGGGAACGACGCCAGAGCTCAACGCCGATCATGTAGAACCCGCCGATCACGAGGGCGAAAACAACCGGCCAGAGGTGAAAAAGCCAGGCTTCAATGACCTTCTTGAGCACGATCCCGACCAGTGCCGCCGGTATGAACGCGATCACAATGTTGAGAAACAGCTTTAGCCCGACGCGATCGCGGCCGAGCAGGCCCATGAGCATCTGAACAAACCGAGGCAGGTAAAGAAGCAGCACAGCCAGAATCGCGCCGCCCTGCACGATCACGCTGAACGCATCGAACGCAGCCTTGGTCTCAGGCCGATCCAGCTTCATGAGATCGCCCGCGATGATCAGGTGCCCGGTCGAGCTGACGGGCAGATACTCCGTGATTCCTTCAACCAGACCCAGCACGATCGCTTGCCACGTTTCCATGTTCGCTTTGCTTCCTCGTTCTGAGCGTTCCCGCCGGAGGGGAGGGCTGACTGCCTGGTTGACGGAGAATCGGAAAAGAGTCTGAAAGAGAGGCCAAACGTAGATCGCCTCAACTCAGATAGTCGGACAGCCTGCCTCCCGCTCAAGAATGATCATTCTCTCGGCCCGCCCGCTCACCCTTCAAAGGACCTCGTGCCCGCCCTCAATCTCATCACACTCACCGATCCTTCCGACCCGCGTGTTTGCGAATATCGGGCACTCAAAGAAGGGGATTTGAGCCGCGGCATCGACGGATCCGCTCCCTACGGGTCGTTCATTTGCGAGGGCGCGCTGGTGGCCCAGCACCTGCTCGAGTCGTCGTATCCGTGCCGGTCCTTTCTTGTCGGGCGATCGAAAGTGGAGGCTCAGCGGCAATTGCTGGAGCGTGCGCCCGCAGGAACGCCGGTGTTTGTCGCAGAAGATGCCGTGCTCCACGAAGTCGTGGGATTCAAATTCCACCGGGGACTGCTCGCGTCGGGGATGAGGTTGGCGCCGCTTTCGGAGGAGCAGGTTGTGGCGAAAATCAAAGCCGCGGCAGCGCTTGTCGTTCTTGAAGACCTGACCAATCTCGACAACATGGGCGGCCTCTTCCGCTGCGTCTCCGCGCTCGCGCCCGAGGGAACTGTGATCGTGCTATCGCCTCAGTCGGTGGACCCGCTCTATCGCAAGGCGATCCGGGTCTCGATGGGGCACTCGCTTCGAATCCCGTTCGTGACGTTGTCGCCTTGGGAGGATGCCGCGGCGCAAATTCGGCGTGAAGGCTTTGAGCTGCTCGCTCTCACGCCCGACGCCGGCGCAGAGATGTTGACCGACGTTTCGTTGCGGGCCGCACGCGTCAATTGCAAGTTTGCGCTGGCGCTGGGTTCCGAAGGACCGGGGCTGTCACCGTTGATGCTTGCCGCGGCCGATCGACGGGTCCGCATCGCGCAACGTCCCGGAGTCGATTCCCTCAACGTCATGGTCGCCGGCGCGATTGCGATGTCAGCGCTTTTCCGGCCCGGGGCTTGAAGGCTTTTTGTTGGTCGCATCAAAGAACACATCAACCGCCTGCCCGGGCACAATGCCGAATGCCCCGCCGGTTCCATCGCTTCCGACAATCGCCATCAGCACATCGATGATGCGAGTGTCGGTGCGTTCCGAGTTCGCACCGGAGAGATTGAGCTTCGGCCGGGCGAAGGGCTCGATGCGGACTATCTGCAACTGGATTTCCAGCGGTGATGCCCCGCGTGTTCTGCCAACGGCTTTCGAATCCTTTCCGATCAGTGCAAAGTCCTCTTCATCGACCTGCGCCCTCACGTGCAACTTGGTCAGATCGCCCAGAACGAGCGGCGCCTTCGCCATGCTCGGTCCCTGCACGTATTCGCCGGCCTCGACATCGCGGCGCAGCACAGTTCCTTCTCGCGGCGCACGCACTGTCATCCGCTCCTTGAGAATCTGAAGCGCGGTCACCTGGGCCTTGGTTGATTCGAGATTTGCCTGAGCGACTTCGAGATCGGCCTTCCAGCCGCCGGCCTTGAGCTTGGCGAGCGCAGCGGTCGCGGATGCGAGTTCGGCGCGGGCGATCTCGACAGAGGCCTGCGCGGATGCCACATCGCGTGCCGACATCGCGCCGCTCTTCACCGCGTCGTTCGTGCGCTGCAACTTGTCTTCGGCATCGACTTGCGTCGCCTTGGCTCGCTGCACCGCGGCTTCGAGCGGCGGGATGTCTTCGGCCCGTGGAATGGCGTGCCAGCGCTGAATTTCCGCTTCGCGAGATTTGAGTTCGCCTTCGGCGCGGATGATCTGAGAGTCGATGCCGCGGGTATCGAGCTGCATCAGGGGCTGGCCCTTGGTCACAATGTCGCCCACATTCACCAGGACCTCGGTGACGAGCCCAGGATCCGGCGCCGCGACTTCGATCACGCGTCCGGCGGGTTCCACGATCCCGAGCGCCGCAACGCCTCTCCCGAACGGATTCACGCTGGCGGGCCGTGCCAGTGGCGAATCGGGAATGACGCGCTTGCCCGTCGTGACAGCGAGCACGCCGATCACAACCCCGATGATCGAAAGCACAATCGTCGCCCAGCGCACCATCACAAGCTCCTTGCCGGCTTTAAGCCACCGCCCCGAACACCGCCCCCGGGCTGACAGTGATCACACGCTTTAGGCTGAGCACGCTTCCGAGCATGACCGTCAGCACCATCGCGACCAGCGAAATCAAAAGCAATTCCCAAGGCAACTTTGCCGAGAGCTCGCTCTCGGCCCGCGCAGTAAAAATCGTGAACGCACCCGCAAGCCCGACGCCTATTCCGTACCCAATCAGCCCCACCACAAACGCCTGCGCCAGAACCATGCCGGAGAGCGTCCATCCCGTCGCGCCCAGCGCTTTCAGCGTTGCAAACTGCCGCAGGTTCTCGAGTGTGAACTGATAGAAAACGCTCGCGGACAGCAAGAGGCCGACAAAAAATCCAAGCGCGATAGTGATTCCGAAATTGAACCCGATCCCGGTGGCGATCGCGATGTAATTCATCGTCCGCAGTCGGAACTCGTCCGTCGTCAAGGCCGTGACGTCACCCAACTCGTTGATCCGCTGCTGGACTGCTTTCAAGTCCGCAGGGTCTTTCACTTTCACGAGGATGTACGAGATCGCCTTGCGACCAACCGGCGTGAAACGAGTGGCATTGTCGAACGTAGTGTAGATGATTGCGTTGCTTTCGAAGCCCTGCCTGGCCTTGCAGAAACCGACGACGACGGCACGCTTGTCGTTGATCTTGAGCGTGTCGCCGATCTTGACGCCGCCGAGCTTGTCCTTGCTCTTGATCTCGACGACGATCGCGTCGGGCGTCCAGAGATCTTCGAGCCGCCCCTCGACCATCTCCGGCGGCCGACCCGCCAGTGTCGTGCGCGACAAACCCAGAATCTGCACACGCTTGAAATTACCGTTCTTGAGCTCGGTGATCGCGTAATTACTGAAGAACGGCTCGGCCCATGCGACTCCCGCGACGCTCCGCACCCGCCCGACCTTCTGATCGCTCAAAGGCCGATACTCCGCGACCCAGTCCGTCCCCGGATCGACCACCCACAGATCTGCCTGTCCGACATTTTGCAGCGGACCCGTCGCTTGCGTCAGCAGCCCAAGAAAAATCGCCCCCTGCTGATTCATGAGCATCGTCGCGAACGCGAGCGACATCACCAAGGTGATGTACTTGGTGCGATCACCGAAGAGCATTCGAAGGGCGATGCGGAACACGCGTCAGGGTAGGTTTCGGCGGATGGAGCGAATCGGATTCGATTCGAGAGCAGATCAACTCCCACGCCGATCTAATTGAAGAGATTCCGCTTCACAATCACCGCAATCGCCTCGATCCCGTCCTGCCAGCGAATTTTCTTTCCCTCGCTGTACGTGCGGCCGGAGTACGTCACGGGAACCTCGAAGATGCGGAGCTTCCGGTCCATTTTCGTTCCGCTCGAATCATCCTCGATCGTCATACCCGCCAGCTGCGCGATGATCTCCGGCTCAACGCCGAAGCGATCTTCCTTCAGTTCGATCGCGAGCGCAACATCGCGTGTGAACGCCTTGAGGCAGCACTCAATATCCGAAAGGTTCAGATTCGTGAACACGTTGCTCAGCGTCGTAATCGCGCGATTCGCGAGGGAATGCCAGAAATAGAGCACGCGGTGAGTTTGCCCAAGAAAACGCGAGCCGATCACCGCGTCGGCCCGCCCATCCAAGATCGGAGCCAGCATCGCTCCGTGGTCCATCGGGTCGTATTCAAGATCCGCATCGTGGATCAGCACGATGTCCGCTGCTTGCCCCATCGCGAGATCGATGCCGCGCCGGACTGCCGCGCCCTTCCCCTTGTTCGGGCTGGACAGCTCCACTCGAACCTCAACCCCTGACCGAGATTGTTCGCCTAATCGCTTCACAATCTCCGCCGTCCCATCCGTCGATCCGTCATCGACGATCACGACAAGACGCTCGAGTGTGTTTCCTTTCGCATCCTTCGGCGCGGGACATGCCGCGATCCGGTCGAGCGCACGCTCCACCAGCTTCGCTTCGTTGTACACGGGCATGACGATCGCCAGTTTCATCAGATAAACATAGCGAACCGCCGGTCCAAGGCATGGTCCGAATACGATCGAGCCGCATGCCTTCGCGCGTTCGCATCGCCTTCATTCTCGCCATCATCGCCTTCTGCGCAGTCGTCGGCTGGCAGATGCAGCTCAACGCCGCGCCGCCCCTCCGCGACGAAACCCATTACTGGCCCAACGCCCAATACCTCACCTCCGATGGTTTTCCTTCGCTCGAAAAACTCCGAACCTATTCGGAACTCTGCACACCCCTTTCTCTCACACTTTTCGGCTGGGCTGATCGCCTCACCGGTGGCGGCCTTCCCGCGGCACGCTACTTCAGTTTGGGCGCTGTCTGCCTCACGCTCGTGCTCTTTGTGCTTCTCGCCCGGGGCCCCGATCGCAGAGTCGTTCCTGCCGCACTCTGCATGCTTGCGTTTCCATATTTCCTGGGAGTGGGTGTTCACATCTACCCCGATTCCTTCGCGATCCTTTTCACGTTGCTCGGCCTCGCGCTGTTCCAGCGCGATCGCCCCTGGATCGCCGCGTTGTTTTTCACCCTCGCGATTTCCTGCCGCCAGTACATGGTCGCGTTTCCGGTCGGGCTTGCGCTTTGGGAAATTGCGGAATTAATCCGCCTGCGTCCCGCGAATGAACGCTGGCGCGCGATCCTCACCTCTTCCAAATCCGCGGCAGGATTCTCCGGCGCACTCGTGCTTTCAGCCTGGATCATTTTCTGGGGCGGTTTCGGCCCGCCGGGCGAAGTGAAACGGCAAGCTGTTTCCACTGCGCAGCACACCATCCTCTTCTACCCGCAGTACGCGCTGTACGGCCTCGCCTGCCTCGGGCTGTATTTCGTCCTGCCGCGCTGGGTGATCTTTGATCGCAAGCTCCAACCGCGCGCTGTCGTCTCCGTCCGCTCGATTGCATTGCTGCTTGTCGTCGCGATCTGCTTTTGGTTCTTTCCGCCCCAGGATAACTTCCACTATGAAATCGACAACATGGGCTACTTCGATCGCATGATCCGCGAGGCCGCGGGGGCGCATTCGACAACCAGGCTCATCATCCTCGGTGCATTCGCGTGGATCGCGACAATGGCATTCTGCCGCCGCTCGCTCGTTTCGACGCTCGTTATGGTACATCTGCTCGTTCTCGCCAAAGCGCACATCGCCTGGGACAAATACGAACTGCCGATGCTGCTTTGTCTTTGGTTCCTGATGGCGGATGAGCGATTGGCCGCCGCCATCGCCACCGCCAATCCGGCTCGGCCCGAGCGAGTTTCTCGCGGTCTCATGCCCGCAGCATCAATTGCCGGTGAGCGTTGCTGATCCCAACCCGCGCGAACGCGTCCTCCGCAATCCACCTTCGAGTTGCTTTGTCCGTCGAGGGATTTGCGCGCACTCTCCAGGTTCGAAACAAAATCTCCCGATGCGTGGTATGAAAAACCGACTCATTTGGCCCCGTCGCGCTCTCATCAGCGGGTCCAGACAAACCGACTTTCGTCATCAGCGCCCTCAAAGACTGACGCGACTTCGCCGCGCTCTCGGTCGCCGGTGGCTGCCACATTCCCGCCCACAAGCCGCGCTCCGGCCGCTGCTCCAGCAAATACTCTGTCACGCCGTTCGCCCCGCGCCGGTGCACAATGACCACATCGTGATGCAAACGCTTCCGCTTTGCTCTGGGCTTTGGCGCCGGAATCGACTCGGTCAACCCCGCTTGATACGCCGCGCAATCCGCGATCAGTGGACACTCGCCACACCGAGGCGCATCGGGCGTGCACACCGTCGCGCCCAACTCCATCAGTCCTTCGTTGAACCGTGCGACCTCCTTCCCGCGCGCGGTCAACGCGACCAATGTCTCCGCACGCCCCCACGCCCAATCCATCACCTTCTTGTCGCCCGCGTGCCCTTGCTTCGCCTCCAACCTCTGCAGCACGCGGCAGACATTCCCATCCACAATCGCTTCCCGCCCCCCAAACACAATCGAAGCGATCGCGCCGGACGTGTACCGCCCGATCCCCGGCAACTCTGCGAGCTGTTCCGCGATCTCCGGGATTGCTCCGCCGTGGTCGCGCACGATCGCCTTCGCGCATGCCCGCAGCAGCCGAGCCCGCCGGTAATACCCAAGCCCCGACCAGGCCGCCATCACATCCGTTTCGTCGGCTTCAGCGAGGGCCCGCACCGATGCAAACTGCTTCATGAACGGCTCAAACTTCTCCAGCACTCGCGAAACCTGCGTCTGCTGGAGCATCAATTCGCTGACCAGAGACGGGTACGCCCTTCGGGGTTCGGTGCGCCAGGGCAACGCTCGTCCGTTCTTTGTAAACCAAGCCGCGAGCGACCCGACGATTCGCGCATCGCGGCCGGGGCCACCTTTCAGAGCACTCTTTGCGCTTCTGCGATTCTCGATCGGCTGAACGGCGGTGCGTACCCGTGCCATCTCACTCCGCCTCAGCCAGCGCCTTCTCGACCGCGCTTTTCACTGATTTCCACGTCGCTTCGGGCTTCTTTCCCACCGTCAGCCAGTCCGTCGAGATCAGTACGTTCTCCACGCCCGAGACCCGGAAGAGCCGCGCCGCGAGCGGATCAATTGCCGCGGATTCCGCAGATCGATACGACCGGGGCGCGCTGCCTCGTCCCTCTAAGGGCGAGATCGGCCCCTCCAGCACGACCTTGACCGCGCCGGGATTCGGTGTTTCCTGGAACTCTCGCACTCGATAACCCATACAAGCCGAAGAGTAGACTCAGGGGCTTTTCGATGGGGCGGGCGGGGCTATCGCACCGCACGTGTTCGGCTGATCCAATCACCGTGTTTCTCAACCGACTCAATGACCTGTTCGCCCGGCTCGCCGCGTACTCCGGCCTCGTGGTCGCATTCGAACTGGCGATCATCTGGGTTTGCGTTTATGCGATCGTCCGTTTCGTACAGGGAACGCGTGCAGCGGGTGCTTTGAAGGGCCTGCTCCTTCTCGGCATCATCATCGGTATTGCCGCCCGCGTGCTGGGTGGCGCCGAGGTCTTCCAGCGGATCGGTCTTCTCTATGACCGCCTCCTCGCCTTCCTCGCCATCGGCCTGGTCGTTATCTTTCAGCCCGAACTCCGGCGCGCTCTCGTCCGCCTGGGCGAGACCCCGTTCTTCCGCTCCTCGCCCAAAGAAATCGCGCTCGTCATCGAAGAAATCTGCGAAGCCTGCAAGAGCTTGAGCCGCGCCCGCTTCGGAGCCATCATCGTCATCGAACGCTCGATCGCCGTCGCCGGTGCGGTCGAAGGCGGCACCCCGCTCAACGCCGAACTCTCCGCCCGGCTTCTTCAGACCATTTTCTTCCCCGGGTCCGCTCTCCACGATCTCGCCGTCGTGATAAAAGGCAAACGCATCGCGGCCGCAGGCGTTCAGCTCCCCCTTGCAGAGCCTGACGAAATGCCCGACAAGCGGCTGGGCTCGCGCCACCGCGCCGCCGTCGGCGTCAGCAAAGAGTGCGACGCCCTCGTCGTCGTCGTCAGCGAAGAGTCCGGCCAGATCCGCATCGCCGAGCGAGGCCGCCTCATGCTCGTCGCCAACTCCGAAGAACTCGAAATCGAACTCAAGAAGCGCCTCCACCCGCAGGCAATCAAACAGGCGATTGAAGACGCCGTTGCTGCGGCACAGGCCGAAGTTGCCGCTGCCGAAGCCCAAGCTCTCAATCCCGCAAACGAGGCAACCAACGCGTTCGAGGCCATTCCCAACGATCAGCAACCAGAAGAGGGCTACGGCAAAGGCGCAGCCTGAATCATGATCGAACGCATCAAGACCATCACCCTCGTTTCGGTCATCACCCTCCTGGTGTGGGTGTTCGCAGAGGCCGAGAGTCTTCAGCGACGCGACGTTCGCTTCACGCTCCAGTTCGTTTCCGAAGCCGACTCGGAGCGGGCGATTCAAGCCGAAGACTCGTTTCGAGGCAGCATCACCGTCGGCTTCTCCGGCAGCGCGAGCGCGTTCGTTCCCGCCGAAGAGCTGTCGCGCACCGGTCCGCTCACGCTTGCCATCGGTTCCTCGGGCATTCCGGCAACTCCCGGCGAATACGTCGTTTCCCTTCGAGACGCCCTTCGTGCCGATCCCGCGCTCCGCAAACTCGGCCTGACCGTTGATCGCGTCGAACCCGCGACCGTACGCGTGCGTGTCGAAGCGATGGAAGTCCGCACCGCTCGCGTCGTTGTTGATGTCGGCGAATCCGAACTCGAGGGTGTTCCCGAAGTGCGCCCCGCGACTGTGAAGGTCTACCTGCCCGCAGAGGCCGCGGGCGCCGCCGGCTCGACACTCGAAGTCTTCGCAACGCTCCGGCCCGAAGATCTCTCCCGCCTGCTCGCGGGTCGACGCGAAACAGTGCCTCAGGTCCGACTCGAACTTCCCGCGGCACTCAAGAACAAGCGAGCCGCGCGCATCGAACCCCCGACGGCTCAGGTCACCTTGGCCATTCGCAAGCGTCAGTCATCTATCGAACTCACAGGTGTTCCGATCCAGGTCCGCATGGCCCCGGGCGAACTCTCGCGCTGGGATGTGACCATTCCCGAGCAGGATCGGTTCATCCCCAAAGTCACCGTGAGCGGCCCCGCCGATTACATCGATCAGGTCAAGCGAGGCGAAATTAAGATCGCCGCCACGGTCAATCTCTCGTTCGAAGATCTCGAAAAGGGAGTGACGCAGAAGGAAGTGGTTTTCTCCGACCTCCCTTCATACCTCAAATTCGAGACCGAGACGCGGCTGGTTCGCGTGGCAATCAAAAAGCGATAACTGTCTGGGTGCCCTCAAATCCCGCCTTCGGCGGGGCTTTGGAAGCAGCGGGACATACCGCTCCGGTCTTATCGCCCCGGGCGCGATTTCCGTCATTGCATATTTAAAGTACTGCGTTTAAAATGCTGGTGCTGGCCCTGAAGAGCCGGCGCCTGTCAGGAGGTGTCTTGTGAAGTCCGCAGCATTCTTATTGGGTGTGGTGGGGTCGGTAGGTCTGTGCTTTTCCGCTTCGGCGCAAACGATCTGGTCGCCGAAAATCGATCGCACGAACGGGCTCGCGACGTTGGTAACGTTCCCGGCGCTCGGGCCAAACACAGTGACCCCAATCGCAACCATCCCGGTTCCGGTCGGTCACTTCGTCTCGGGGATGGAGTTCGTTCCCGACGGTCGTCTCTTTGTCTCAGTTCAGGGTCCCGCGGGGTCGATGCAGCAGGGCATTTACTCCGTGAATCGAACCACCGGCGCCGCGACGCAAGTCGGTGCGCCAGTCGGCCTTGCCGCGAACGAAGTCCTCACCGACCTCTCGTGGAACCCTGTCACCCATCGCCTCACCGGCATGGCGACGCCCACGAGCGGCGGTCTCGTCTCGCGCCTGCTCAACTTCGATATTCACACCGGTGCCGTTGTCTCAACGGCGACGATCAATTCGAACGTCAACGTCCTGCACGTCGGACTGACCTGCCGCCCGAACGGCGAATACCTCTTCATGGATGTGTATAACGAATGGGTCTCGCACAAGGTCGGCGACAATGCCGTGTGGCTCGGCAACGTGCTCAGCTTCACGCCCGCGTACAACCAGGGCATCGGCACCGACTTCCAGACCGGCACGATTTGGTACGCCTCGTACAAAGTTGTGAATGCCCTGCAGGGCACGGGCCAGCCCGCGCTCCGCACGGTGAATCCGACCACCGGCGTGGACACGCTGATCGGCAACCTCGCCGGCGGCAGCAACGCCCTCTACACCGACGCTGCGATCGAGCCATTCCCCTCTAGTTGCCCCGCCGATGTCACGCACAACGGCGTCGTCGAAGACGCGGACTTTGTGATCTTCGCAGTTCAATACGATGCCCTCGAATGCGGCACACCCGCGATGACCAACGCCTGCTCCTCCGATTTCAACTTCGATGGCGTCGTGGATGACACCGATTTCGTCATCTTCGCCGCTGCCTACGACGCGCTGGTTTGCCCCTGATCGAACGAGCTCACTGAAACTCTCAATGCCCCGGGCCCGCAAGGTCCGGGGCTTTCTTTTCCCCCC